>ERZ1370068.1850-contig-1180_pt1 | contig 140753 bp, 187 predicted proteins | sample MGYA00561227_ERZ1370068 | MGnify/ENA primary metagenome ERZ1370068 (study PRJEB38410, sample SAMEA6850437) | metagenome | study: Metagenomic assessment of the ecological functions of the soil: analysis of the soil microbiota associated with the...
GACGACCGTCGCGTTCCAGCCCTGCCTGTCGCCGACCGGATGGCCACATGCCCTTCGTCGTTCAGCGACGGCCACATCGCCTCGTCGTAGGTGCGCGGGATGCCGTACCACTCATCGAATCCCTGATGCGTGGGAACCGGTCTTCGGCGCTGCCGAGATGCCACTTGCCCCACATGCCCGTCGCGTAGCCCCGCGCCGACAACAACTCCGCGATGGTGATCTCCCATTGCGTCAGCCCGTCCGGGACGCCACCGGACCAGCGACTGCGCAGTGTTCCCGACCGAATCGCGAAGCGGCCCGTCATGAGCGCCGAACGCGACGGCGTGCACTGGGCCTCAACGTTGAAGTTGAGCAGCCGCATGCCTTCGCTGGCGCAGCGTATCAATGCGCGGCGTGGGCGCGCCACGCAGGATGCCGCCACCGTAGACGCCCAACTCGCCATAGCCGAGGTTGTCCATGAGCATGACGACGATGTTGGGCCTGTCCTGTTGCGCAACGGCATTCAAGGGGCAAACAGACAGAACGACCAGCAGCCGAGCATCGGCAACGGGATACCTGTTCACCGTTCCGCCCTCCCACACATGGTCAGCCAGCCGGAGGCATGGGAGGCTTGAGGGGCATCGCGGCGACGCGCCGGGACTGCCGGCGCGCGACGCCGAGCACGCCGTACTGTGAGCCCCGCCGCCGGCACCGGCCCGTCAGCACCGTTCGCATCGTCATTCGAACGCGAAGATGCGCTTCCAGTCGTTCTTCATGCTGATCACCGTCCAGCCGTTCTTCTTGCGCCTCGTCGTAGAGCGCCTGGGTGAAGGTGCCGACCTTGGTGTCGGGCAGGCCTTGCGCCGGGCCGTAGGCGTACTCGCGCGTCGGCGTCGTCGTGCAGCACGCAGCATCTTGAGCCGCGCGCCGTCGCCGGCGCCGGTGTACTCCAGCATCTGCCGGTCGCCGGTCGAGTTGCCGAACGCGGCGTAGGGCCGGCGCCCGATCATCAGGTGGATGCCCTCGGGCTTGCCGGCGTTGTTGTCGTTCAGCAGCAGCTTCGGCTCCTTGGTCAGGAACGGCTTGCCGTCCTTGTCGTAGCCGTACTTCGTTCCGCCGGCGGTGCCGACCACCTGCTCGGGCGGGATGCCGTAGACCTTCTCGGCGTACACGCGCACGAAGTCCTGGCCGCCGCCGGTGACGATGTAGGTCTTGTAGGCCGTTGTCGCGCAGGTAGCTGCAGCACCTCGAGCATCGGCTGATAGACGAGCTCGGTGTAGGGGCGGTTCCAGCGCGGATGCTTGGCCGCTTCGAGCCACTTCTTCGCTTCGGCGTTGAACTCCTCCACCGTCATGCCGCTCAGCGTCGCGGCGAGGATCTTCTCGAGGTCCTGCATCGAGAGCTTGGCGATCGCCTCCCGGTTGCCCGACAGCACGGTCTTGAAGGGCTCGACGTTCTTCAGCTCCGGCTTCTTCGCCACCACCGCCGGCACGCGGTCGAGGCAGTAGATCACCTGCGTGTACATCGGATGCTCGACCCAGATGCGTGCCGTCCTGGTCGAACGCGGCGATGCGGTCCTCCGGCGACGCACGAACTCGGAGCTCGACCGGTCGGTGGTGGCGCGCACGAAGTCGAAGATCGCCTGCTTCGCCGGCGCCGCCGTTCCACAGAGGGCAGGGGATCCGTCTGGGCGTTGGCCAGGGCGCCAGCGAGCAGAGCTACGCAGACCGCCAGCCCCGGTGCGCGGTACGTCATCTCATCTTCCCTTCGCTGGCCGATAGGCCAAGCGGGTCCCTCCCGCGTCCATGTTGTCCGATCGCGAGCCGGCGGCGCCGAGGTGGGCCCCAGGGCAGTCCCCGGGGCCCAACGTTAGTTCCCCGGAGGGCAAGCGCAGGCTGACGCCCTCCTCTGCAGCTGCTCTCTGATCCACTGGAACTTCTCGTAGTTCGAGAGCGTGGATCGGGCCGGTGTAGCCTTCGCTCTGCAGCTTCCGCGGTGGGTGCGCGTCACGGTCTTCATCAGCGCTCACTACGACGTGGATTGTGCGATTCATCATCCGCCTCCTGTTCTGTCCGGAGGAACGTATTCCCGGGAAGGCACTCCGGCACGCCAGACTCAGCCGCGCCACGAGTCGGAGGTTGGCGATTGACTTTGGCTCGGCCTCACGAGACTTTCGTCCCACCGGTCAACGCCGGGGCTTTCGCGGTTACGAACTGATTCCGCGGGAGGCGGAAAAGAAAACGCCCTGCCGAGAGCGCCGGTGCGCTGCAACGCTGATGGGCAGCGCGTATAGCTCCTCCCCGATCTTGATCAATAGCTCCGCGGCATCCGAGCACGTGCTCGCCGACGTAGGCGAGCACGAGGTTGTTGTTGACGGGCGCCGTCTTGTACAGGCGGCACTCGCGGAACTTGCGCTCGACGTCGTATTCCTCGGCGTAGCCGTAGCCGCCGTGGCAGTCGATGCACGCGTTGCCGGCCTCCCAGGCCGCTTCGGCGGCCAGGTACTTCGCCATGTTGGCCTCGCCGCCGCACGGCTCGCCCGGCGTCGAAGAGCGCCGCCGCCTTGTCGCGCATGAGCGCGCCGCGTCGGTCGAGCCATGTGGGCGGGCGATCGGGAACTGCACGCCCTGGTTGGCGCCGATCGGCCTGCCGAAGATCACGCGCTGGTTCGAGTAGCGCGACCGCCTTCTCGATGAACCAGCGCGCCGTCGCCGATGCGAGTCGAGGCGACCAGGATGCGCTCGGCGTTCATCCCGTCGAGGATGTAGCTGAACCCCTTGCCCTCCTCGCCGATCAGGCTCTCGGCCGGGATCTCGACGTTGTCGAAGAACAGGGCGTTGGTGGAGTGGTTCATCATCATGCGGAGCGGGCGGACCTCGAAGCCCTTGAGGTCGCGGATGTCGATCAGGAACACGGAGAGCCCGTCGGTCCGCCGCTTCACCTGGTCGACCGGCGTCGTGCGCGCCAGGAGCAGCATCAGGTCGGACTGCAGCACGCGCGAGATGAAGATCTTCTGGCCGTTGACGACGTAGCGGTCGCCCTTGCGGATCGGCGGTGGTCTGGAGCTTGCGTGGTGTCGGAGCCGGAGTTCGGCTCGGTGACGCCGAAGGCCTGCAGCCGCAGGTCGCCCGTGGCGATCTTCGGCAGGTACTCGCGCTTCTGCGCCTCCGCTGCCGTGCCGCAGCACGGTGCCCATGATGTACATCTGGGCGTGGCAGGCCGCGGCGTTGCCGCCCGAGTCGTTGATGGTCTCGAGGATCAGGCCCGCCCTCGCGGATGCCGAGCCCGGCGCCGCCGTACTCCTGCGGGATCAGCGCGGCCGAGATAGCCGGCCTCCGTGAGCTCGGTGACGAACTTCTCGGGTACTCGCGCCGCGCGTCGAGGTCGCGCCAGTACTCGCCCGGGTACCGCTTGCAGATCTCCGGTCACGCCCGCGCGGAGCGCGCGCTGCTCGTCGGTGAGGTGAGAGATCGATGCGACGCCATCGTCCACTCGTCCCCTTGAATCACGGGTTTCCGCTTCTCGTTGAACGCGCGCACGCCCTCGACGCCGGTCCTCGGTCACGACGGTCGCGTTGTAGGCCTCGATGGCGAGGATCATGGCCGGTCTCGAGATCCGTCTCGCTGCCGTAGGCGATGGCCTTCTTCGCCTGGCGCACGGCGATCGGGCCGTTGCGCGGCGATCGTCGCCGCGATCTCGGCCGCCTTGGCTCCGCGCCTGGCCCGCCGGCACCAGGTGATTGATGAGCCCCGCCGCCTTGGCCTCGTCGGCCTTCATGCGCCGCCCGGTGAAGATCAGCTCCTTGGCGAGCGGCGCGCCGAGGATGCGCGGCAGGAGCTGGGTGCCGCCGATGCCCGGGAAGATGCCGAGCGTCGTCTCGGGCACGCCGAACACCGCGCGTCTCGCCGGCGACGATGAAGTCGGACAGGATCGCCAGCTCGCAGCCGCCGGCCAGCGCGAAGCCCTCCACCGCGGCGATGACCGGCACCGGGCACCGCAGCACGCGCGAACGCCGCCTGCTCGAAGATGACGTGCTGGGCGCGCCACGCCTCGTCCGGTCATCCCGTTGCGCTCCTTGAGATCGCCGCCGGCGCAGAACGCCCGGTCGCCCGCGCCGGTGAACACGATCGCGCGCACGTCGGGATCGCGCTGGAAGCCGTCGAAGCAGGCGAGCAGATCCTCGCCCATCGCGGTGTTCATCGGCGTTCATCTGCTCGGGGCGGTTCAGCGTGACGGTGACGACGTGCCGGTCGTCCGAGCGCGTCACCAGCAGGTGGCGATAGCTCACTGGATGACTCCACGTTTCCGCGGAGACTGCGGACGTCGTCGAGGGTGTAGCCGAGCCAGGTCAGCACGTCGCCGCTGTGCTCGCCGAGCAGCGGCGGCACGCGGCGCACTGCCGGTCTGACGCCGTCCCAGGTGATCGGCAGGCCGATGCTCTGGTAGTCGGGCAGGCGCGGGTGACTGGCCGCCGACCAGCATGCCGCTCGCCTCGCGTCTGGGGCTCGTCGAGCGCCCGATCCACGGTCAGGATCGGCGCCGCCGGCACGCCGGCGCCGCGGAGGACCTCGAGCGAGATCGGCCGCCTTGCGCTCGCGCGTGCGCGTCGAGAGCGTCCTCGACGAGCGCGGCGTCGGTTGCGTCACGCGGACGGGTTGTCCGCGAACCGCTCGTCGCGTGGCGAGCTCGGGGCAGCCGAGCGCGCGCGGCCAGACGGGTGAAGAGCGCGTCCGACGCCGCGCCGATCATCGCGTAGCCATCGGCCGTCGGGAAGGCCTGGTACGGGCGCGATCATCGCGGTGCCCGAGCCCTGCGGCTGCGGCACCTCACCCGACGCGAGGTAGCCCGTGGCGTGGTAGGCCATCCACATCAGCGCGGTCTCGAAGAGCGCCGTCGTCACCTCGACGGCGCGTCCGGTCGCGTCGCGCTGCCGCAGGGCGGCGACGATGCCGAGCGCGGCCCACATGCCGGTGCCCATGTCGACGATCGACGTGCCGACGCGCGCGGCTCCTGGCCCGGATGGCCGTTCACGGACATCGAGGCCGGTGTACGCCTGCATGAGGACGTCGTATCCGGGCAGATGGCGAGCGGGCCGCGCGCGCCGAAGGCGGTGATCGAGCAGTAGATGATCCTGGGATTGAGCGCCGCGCGGCCGCGAAGTCGAGTCCGAGCTCGTCGATGGCGCCGGGCCGCAGGCTCTGGACGAGCACGTCCGCGCGCTTGACGAGGCGCTGCAGAACCTCGAGCCCGCCTGGCGACTTGAGGTCGAGGGCGAGGCTCTTCTTGTTGCGGTTGAGCGCCATGAACGTCGCGCTCTCCTTGCCCCAGTACGGCGGCGCCCACGCGCGGGCGTCGTCACCGCGTCCCGGGCGCTCGACCTTGACGACCTCGGCGCCCATGTCGCCGAGGATCTGGGTGCAGAAGGGTCCCGCGACGTTTTGTGTCAGGTCGGCAACGATCACGCCTTCGAGAGGTGGTCGCACGGCAGCGAGTCTATCATCGCGGGATACCGGGGGAAGGGGCCTCGCCGGGGCAATCCGGGCTCTGTCCCGTAGTTTTGACAGGTTCGGGGCCGCCCTTGCTAGAATCGATTTCACCCCCATGGCGCTCAATGCTCGACGAACTGGCCGCAACGTCTTGCCGCGCTGAGCGAGCGGTTCGCGCACCTCGCCCAATCGCTCTCCCAGGCGGCCCAGCAGGCCCAGTCGTGGCGCTCCTCCAGCGGAAGTCGCTGATTGACGAAATCACCAGCATTCGTACGGAGTTCGTCGACGTCCGCCAGCGGGTCGTGGAGGCCACGAAGGCCCTCTCGATCAACGCCCCGGGCATGGCCGAGATCGACAGCCTGAAGGCGCTCAAGCCGGTCGTCGATGCGGTCGCCCAGGCGATTGCCGCCCAGGAGAAGCGGGCCGCCCTGTCCGAGGCCCGAACCAAGGTCATGGCGGTGCTCGACCGGATCCTGGCCATCTCCCACGTGGACGGCCCGAACTTCACCGCGCTGGCGCAGTGCCAGGCGAAGGCTCGGGAGATCCGTCAGGCCGCTCAGGACCCCAGGGCGTTCGACAGCGAGAACGCCCCGGCGTTCCTCGAGAGCACGCCGTCGTTCGCCGCGCTGCTCACGATGGTCGAGAATCGCGACGCGCTCGACGACGACAAGTTCGCGGCCCTCGAGGACGCCGTCACCCAGTCGTTCGGCAAGACGCTCGCGGTCGCGGCGACCCGCGGCAAGCTCGTGGTCGCGGCTGCGCCCGCGTCAGCCGCCGAGCGACCGGCTCCCGCCGCGCCGCGCGGCCTGGAACCGTCGCCCCGCATGGCGACACCCGCGCCGGCCGCGCAGCCGCAACCGTCGCCCCGAGTCGCGGCAGCACCCGCCGCTGCTGCGGCGCCGTCCGCGCCCGCGACACCGCCATCGGTGATCCTCGGAGGGCAGCTCGGGCGGCTCACCCGCGGCGCGAGCGGGATCGGACACGGAGCAGGGCGAAGCCACGCAGGCGGCCGAGCCGGCCGCGCAGGACGAGGCGGCGCAGTGGTGGGTGTCAGCCTGGGCCCGCTGGACGAGCTGGAAGGGCACGCTCTCGTTCCCGACGCGGTCAAGGAAGAGCTGGGGAAGTACAACTACGTCCTGAGCGTTCCCATCCAGAAGAGCACGGACTACGAGGAAGGGCTCCTCGCGTACGGCTATTCGATTCTGCTCGACTCACATCGAGCACCTCCACGCCGGATTCGTGAACAAAGCCCTGAACAGCCTCAAGACGTTCCAGCCCGGCGCCCCCGGCCAGCCCAAGAGCGTGGGCGCGCACCTCTACAACGTCCTGGCGACCGAGGGGCGGCTCACCGAGCACTACCCGGAGTTCGTCAAGACCGTCATGCTCGCCGCCGTGCCGGAGCCGGGGCTGTGGACGCACGCGCGGATTCTCGAGTCGACCACCGAGACGCGAATCTTCACGCACCCGAGCAACCGGATCGGCGATCCCGAGCACAACTCGCAGCGGCTGACGCAGGAGCGCCAGCGCTTCGCCGATCACCGGTTCCCCATCGTGGTAGCGCCGCTGACGACGCGATTCTTCGCGATCGCCGCCGACCTTCGCGAGCCGCGATCGATCGACGTGAAGCTTCTCGACGGCCGGAATGACTCCGATCAGGCGTGGCTCATGACCATGCCGCCGGTCGGACGGGCCGAGCTCAAGGCGGAGGTGCTGCGGCTCTTCCCGGAAGGGTACGTCGGTGCCGGGGCTGGGTCGCGACTACGCGACGCTGTGGATCGCGGTGTTCAACTGCGGATCCTCAGGCGGAGAAGAAGTACGACCTGACGCTGAGCCTCAAGCAGTCCTCCAAGCAGTCGGCCGGAACCTTCCGCTCGGCCAGAAGCGCCTAGGACTCAGGACTTCGCGGGGTCGGGCGCCTTCGGCTGCTCCACGGCGCGCAGGGGCGCGTCGGGCGGCCTCTGATGGTCGGCGGGCTTTGCCGGCTCCCGGCGCCGGCCCGCTCGAAGGGACTCCGGCGCGGGGTGATCCCGAGCTTGGCGGCGATCTGGCTCATCGCCTGGGCGATCTCGTCCTTCTCCGAGCCGGAGAACGTGGTTCTCTCGCTTGAGGTCTTCGACTTCCTTGTGGAGCTTTTCCGCTTCCTTCTGCGCGGCGCTGGCCCGCTCGCCCGCCTGATAGTCGCCCGCCATCAGCTCCGGCAGGAGGGCAAAGAGCTGGCGCGCCTCTTCGATCCACTTCGTCATCGCGTGCTCGCGCTTCAGCAGCGGATGTTGGGTCCATGACCATCCTCACCTGCTCCCCGGCGCGCCCCGTCTCCGACGTCGTGGCCGGCGGGGCGACGGTTGCCTGCCGGCCAGTGAGTGCGGCAACTTGTAGAATATCAGCGTAGCATCGGCCTCGGAAATTCGCAATCCGGGCCTGGTGGGGAGATCGATCGGTCCGCCCAAACCCGTGTTTCGGCGGGTCTCAGGGCGTCGCGAGCAGCGCCTCGATGAAGCGGCGGCCAGCCGGGCTGTCCCACGGCCGGGGGCCGGTCGCCCGTCCGACGAGCCGCCCCCTGCCGGTCGATGATGTAGAGCGTCGGCGGGCCCCACACGCCGTAGACCTTGCCGGTCACATCGCCGCTCCGGTCGATCAGCACGGGCGCCTGTAGCCGCGTTCCTTCACCGCCTGCCGGACACGCTCAGGGTCCTCCTGGAAGTCGATGAGGAGGACCTCAAACCCCTTGCTGCGATATTCCTGGTAGAGCTTCTGGACGGGAGGCAACTCCTCCCGGCAGGTCGGTCACCACGTGGCCCAGAAGAACAGCATCACGACCTTGCCGCGATGCTCGGCGAGCGTGACGGTCTTCCCGGCCAGATCCGGCAGCGCGAAGGCCGGCGCGGCCTTGGGCGGCTCGTAGGGTTGCACCTGAACGCTGGCGAAGTCGGGCAGGGCAGCCGCCAGCGGAGCGAGCGCGGTCGAGGCGACCAGCGCCACGGCGATGAGGGGGATCTTGAGTGACAGGCTCATGGGGGCAGCGTACCTCAGCCGCCAAGCGACGCGCTATGGGCTCCGCCGAAGCGCCTGGATCACCCGCTCCGGTGTGATCGGCTGGTCGGTGAGCATCACGCCCAGCGGGGCCAGCGCGTCGTTGACCGCGTTGAGGATCGCCGCGGGCGCGCCCGTCGCGCCCGCCTCGCCGGCGCCCTTGAAGCCGCCCGCGATGCCGGGCGCCGGCGTTTCGATGTGGTGCGTCTCGATCGGCGGGACGTCGTCGGCGGTCGGCACCGCGTAGTCCATCAGCGTGGCCGAGAGAAGCTGACCGGCCTCGTCGTACGACGCAGTGCTCGCAGAGCGCGCCGCCGAGACCCTGGGCGACCCCGCCGGCGATCTGGCCCTCTACGAGCGCCGGATTGACGATCCGCCCGCAGTCGTCGACGGCGACGTAGCGCAGCACCGCGCACCTTCCCGGTCTCGATGTCGACGTCGACGACCGCGAGGTGCGCCCCGTTGGTGAAGGTCCACGCCGCGGGATTCGTGTAGTGCACGGTCGCCTCGAGGCTCGGCTCGACGCCGCGCAGCTCGTTCGACCGGAAGTGAACCGCGCGGGCCAGGTCGCCGAAGCTCAGACTTCGCTCGGGGCTCCCGCGGATCAGCGCGCGGCCCTCGAAGAGCTCGACGTCGGCCGGGTGCGCCTCGAGGAGCGCTGCCGCGACCGTCCGGATCCGCGTCGCCGAGCGCCCGCGCCGCGAGCAGGGTGGCGCTGCCGCCGATCGGCATCCCTCGACTCGCCCACGTGCCGCCGCCGTACGGCACCATGGCCGTGTCGCCCGAGAGCACGGCGACGCGATCGAGCGGCACGTCGAGCTCGGCCGCGATGATCTGCGCGAGCGCGGTGTGCGTGCCCTGCCCCTGGTCGGTGATGCCGACCAGCGCGGTGACGGCGCCGCCGGGCTCCAGGCGAACCGTCGTGCCCTCCTGGCCGGAGATCGGCGCGCCGCCGACGCCGTAGAACTGAGCGCCCGGGCCCGTCAATTCGACGAAGCACGAGAGTCCGATCCCGACGTGCCGTCCCTCGCGGCGGGCCGCCGCCTGCTCACGCCGGAGGCGGTCGTACGCCGCGACCTCCAGGAGTCGCGCGAGCGCGGCGTGGTAGCTGCCGCTGTCGTAGACGTTGCCGGCGGCGGTCGTGTACGGGAAGTCCTCGGGGCGTACGAGATTGCGGCGGCGAAGCTCGGCGGGATCGATCTCGAGATCGCGGGCGATGAGCTCGACCATGCTCTCGGTGACCGCGGCGGCGATCGGATGCCCCACGGCCCGGTACTGCGAGGTGACGACCTTGTTCTGCGCGACGACGCGCAAGGCGCCGTCGTAGTGTCGCACGCGATACGGGCCCGGCAGGAGGCGGAGCACCTGGCCGCCTTCCACCACGCTCGAGCGCGGATAGGCCGAGTAGGGGCCGACCGCCGCTTCGATCGAGGCGCGCATCGCCGTCAGGACGCCGTCGCGGTCCGCCGCCACCTCGACCTCGGATGGTCTGCTCGCGGGCGTGGATGTCGGACAGGAAGGACTCGCGCCGGTCGGCGACGAACTTCACGGGACGGCCCAGCGTCAGCGCCATCGCGCACGGCGGCCATGTCGTCCTGGTAGACGTGGATCTTGATCCCGAAGCTGCCGCCGACGTCGGGCGCGATGACGCGCAGGCGGTGCTCGGGAGGCCGAAGAGCTCGGCGAGCACCGCCTGCATCATGTGCGGCACCTGGGTGGAGATCCACACCGTGAGCGCGCGCGTCGCCGGCTCGTAGTCGGCGACGAGGCCACGCGGCTCGAGCGGCACGCCGGTGTGCCGTCCGGTCGTGAACGGCGCGTCCAGACGCGATGGGCGGCGGCGAAGGCGCCGTCGGGTCGCCCGCGGCGAGCCGCGTCTCGTAGAGCAGGTTGTCGCCGAGCTCCGGGTGGATGAGCGGCGCGTCCGGGGCGAGCGCCGCGGCCGGCGTGAGCACCGGCGGGAGCGGCTCGCACTCGACGTCGACGAGCGCTGCGGCGTCCTCGGCGGCGGCGCGGCTCTCGGCGGCGAGCGCCACGATCGGCTCGCCGACGTAGCGCACGCGCCCGACCGCGAGCGGCAGCATGGCGCCGGTCTTCATGCCCTCGTAGTGGAGGAGCACGCCGCGGTAGGGCTTGCAGAGCCGCGCGACATCGTCCCCGGTGAGCACGCCGACGACGCCGGGCGCGCGCCGGGCCGCGTCGACCGCGACGCGCGCCAGGCGCGCGTGCGCGTGCGCGCTGCGCACGAAGGCGACGTGGACCATGCGCGGCAGCGTCAGGTCGTCCACGTAGCGGCCGCGGCCGGTGAGCAGGCGCGGATCGTCGCCGCGTTTGACGCGCGCTCCGATGTAGGCCGCCGGCGCCGGCACGGGCGGGACTCTATCACGCCCCATCGCGATTGTTGACACTCGCCGACCGGGCCCCTATCATCGGCGCCACCCGAACGCGTTCTCACTTCATGGTGTTCAGACGGAGGTCGCCATGCATCGACGCGAGTTCCTGACCACCGCGGCAGCCGGCACGAGCATCCTCGCCTTTCCGGCCGTGCTGCGCGCGCAGAGCAAGGATCCGATCCGGATCGGCTTTCCCCTGCCGCTGACCGGAACCGTTCGCCGCCATCGCCGCCGACATGAAGCGCGGCGCCGAGCTCGCGTGGGACGAGATCAACGCCAAGGGCGGCATCATGGGCCGGAAGCTCGAGGTCCTCTTCCGCGACGACGAGCTCAAGCCGGCCGTCGGCGCGCAGCGCACCAAGGAGCTGATCGAGAACCAGAAGGTGGACTTCGTGGTGGGCGGGCTGGCCGCGCACGTGCAGATGGCGATCAACGAGCAGACCAAGGCGGCCAAGAAGCTCTACATCTCGGTGAGCCAGTCCGACGAGATCAGCGCCAAGCCCGACACGAGCCCGGTGACCTTCCACGAGGCGCTGAACCCGACGATCACCAGCCGGGCCATCGCCACCTTCGGCATCAAGGAGCTCGGCAAGAAGTGGTGGATCGTCTACGCCGACTACGCGTTCGGCAAGCAGAACACCGCCGTGTTCACCGCGGCCGCGCCCAAGCTGGGCGGCACGCTCCTCGGGAGCACGCCATATCCCTGGGCAAGCCCGAGTTCTCGGCGCACCTGCCGAAGATCCAGGCCGCCAAGCCCGACGTCATCTACGCCATCACCCCGGGCGCCGACGCGGTTCCCTTCCTGAAGCAGGCGATCAGCTTCGGCCTGAAGAAGGACGCGAAGATCGTCGTGCCGCTGCACTTCCTCGACTACACCAAGGAGGGCGGCGCCGAGATCTGGCAGGACATCTACGGGGCCACCCACTTCTGCCACGAGCTGGCCGACACCCTGCCGCAGGCCAAGCGCTACGTCGACGCCTACGTGAAGAAGTTCAACCGGCCGCCCGACTCGTACTCCGGCTACGGCTACAGCGGCATCATGGAGGTCGCCCGGGGCGCCGAGCTCGCGAAGTCGACCGACTCCGAAGCGGTGGCGAACGCGCTCCGGAAGAATCCCGTCTACGATCACTACAAGGGCAAGCAGTGGTGGCGGGCGTGCGACAACAAGTCCTTCCAGGACCTCTGGATCATGAAGGTCCGGTCGCCGCAGCAGGTGAAGGGCGAGTGGGGCTTCTTCGACATCGTCGGCCGAGTGCCGGCCAACGAGGAGCTCGACCGGACCTGCGCCGAGAAGGGGTTCGCGTAGCGGCGTGTTCGACGTCCCGCTCTCGGCGCTCGCCGCTCAGGTCTTCACCGGGCTCGTCCTGGGCGGCATCTACGTCCTGATGGCCATCGGGCTCAGCCTCATCTTCGGGCTGATGACGGTGGTGAACTTCGCCCACGGATCGTTCTACATGCTCGGGGCCTACGTCGCGTTCTCCGTGATCGGGCTCACGAAGAGCTTCTGGGCCGCGCTGATCCTGGCGCCGCTCGTGGTGGGAGCGCTGGGCTTCCTGGTCGAGCGCTTCCTCATCCGGCGGCTCTACGGGCGCAGCCCGGACGATCCGCTCCTGCTGACGTTCGGGCTGTCGCTGGCCATGGTCGAGGGCGCGAAGCTCGTGTGGGGAAGATCGGTCTCCAGGTCGACCCGCCGAAGCTGCTGGCCGCGCCCGTCGATCTTGGCTTCATGAATTTCCCATCTACCGGCTGTTCGTCATCGCGGTGACCGCCGTGGTCCTGCTCGCGCTCTGGCTCTTCCTCGAGAAGACCAACGTCGGGCTCATCATCCGCGCCGGCTCGCGCGACGCGCTGATGGTGCGTGCCCTCGGCCTCGACCTCAACCGCGTCTGGCTCCTCGTGTTCGGCATCGGGATCGGCATGGCCGGCCTGGCCGGCGTCCTCGCCGGGCCCGATGCGCGGCGTCTACGCCGAGATGGGCGTCGAGATCATCATCGATTCCTTCGTGGTCGTGGTCGTCGGAGGCATGGGGAGCCTGGCCGGGGCGATCGTCGCCGGGCTGATCCTGGGCGAGATCGTCAGCCTCACCACGTTCTTCGCGCCCAAGCTCGCCGAGCTGGTCATCTTCGTCGTGATGGCCATCGTGCTGCTCGTCAGGCCGAGCGGACTCTTCGGCGAGGCGGGCCTCGCGGAGTGATCCGGGCGGCGCTCGCAGACGGTGCACGGCGTGGGCCACGGCCCACCCGGTCGCCTCGTTCGTCGTCTTCTTCGCCGTCTTCCCGTTTCTCGTCCCGTACCAGTCGCTGGCGACGCAGGTGCTGATCTTCGGGCTCTTCGCCCTGGGCTTCAATCTCCTCTACGGCTACACCGGCCTGCTCTCGTTCGGTCACGCGGCCTACTACGGGCTCGGCGCCTACGGCACCGGCATCGCCCTGGCGAAGCTCAAGGTGACGTCGCTGTGGCCCGCGCTCGGCGTGGGTCTCGTGGCGGCGGTGGTGGGCGGCGCGCTGATCGGGTTCTTCTGCCTGCGGCGTCGCGGCATCTACTTCGCCATGCTCACGCTCGCCTTCGCGCAGATGCTCTACTTCGTCGCCTTCCACGCCGCCGACCTGACCGGCGGCGACGACGGGCTGCGCGGCATTCCGCTGCACCCGCTTGACGCTGCCGGGCCTGTCGGTGCCGCTCCGCCATCCGCTGGCCTTCTACTTCTTCGCCTACGGGCTGGTCGTGCTCGCGGTGGCGGGCCTCCGGCGCATCCTCGACTCGCCGTTCGGCGCCGTGCTGCAGGCGATCCGCGAGAACAGCGACCGGGCCGTGGCCTGCGGCTACGACATCAACCGGATCAAGCTGCTGTCGTTCGTCTTCTCCGCCCTGTTCGCCGGCCTCGCCGGATCGCTCGACGCGCTCCGCCTCACCGTCGTGCCGGTCGACTCGCTCTACTGGACCACCTCGGGCCAGGTCGTGATCATGACGCTGCTGGGCGGCGCCGGGACGTTCTTCGGCCCATTCGTCGGCGCGGCGACGTTCCTGATCCTGGCCGATCGCCTGAGCCTGGTCATCGAGGCCTGGCCGATCGTGATCGGCGTGATCTTCATGGCCTTCGTCCTGTTTCTTCCCGGCGGCATCTGGGGCACACTGACCTCGCCGGGGGTCCAGCGGTAGCGCTTACGTCCGAGGCGAGCTTATGAACAAAACTATTCTCGAGCGCGCGGAGCGGGTGACCCGCGAGACGATCGCCCCGCGGGCGAGCCAGTACGACGTCGCCGGCGCCAACCCGATCGAGAGCTGGCGCGCCCTCTGGCGCGAGGGCCTGCTCGCCGGCACCGTGCCTACCGCGCACGGCGGGCTCGGGCTCGACATGCCCACGTACATCGCCGTCATTCGCGCCGTGGCCCGCGGCTGCGCCAATACCGGCATGACCCTGCACATGCATTCCACGGTCATGCGGTTCATCGACGCCCTCGGAACGGCCGCGCAGAAGCGGCGCTACTTCGACGAGGTCGTGCGACACGGCAAGCTCTTCGGGAGCTGGGGGAGCGAGCCGGCGGTGAGCCTCTCGCGCACCCTCTTGATGGAGACGGCGATCCGCCGGGACGCCACCGGCTACGTGATCGACGGCGTCAAGCACTTCTGCACGATGGCCCTCGGCGCCGCACACTACATGATCTGGTGCGCCCTCGAGGGCGGCACCGACATGGCGAAGTCGCTCCAGCTGGCGCTGGTGCCGGCCGAGACGCCCGGCATCGCCACCGACGGCAAGTGGGACACGCTCGGCATGCGCGCGACGTTCAGCCCGTCGGTCACGTTCACCGGCGTACGAGTTCCCGACGACGGAATGCTGGGCGATCCCGGGCGCCGCGCTCCGCGTCGGCGTCATCGAGAGCTTCGCGCTCGGGTACGCGGCGATCTACATCGGCATCGCCGAGTCGGCGCTGGCCTTCGCGATGGACTACGCCAAGAAGCGCGTCGTGCAGACCGGAGAACGTCGCCGTCGCGCATGGACCCGACCGTCCAGCGCCACATCGGCGAGCTGGCCGCCCATCTCGAGGCGGCCGGGCTCGTGCTGGACGACTCCGCCGCGCGCTGGGACGCGGCCGATCCGGCCGAGCTCGGGCCGCTGGCCAACCGTGCCAAGTACCTGGCGACGGAGGTCGGCCTGCAGGTGACGTCGAAGGTCATCCAGGTCGTGGGCGGCCGCGGCTCCTACAAGGACTTTCCGGCCGAGCGCGCGTTCCGCGATCTCCGCACCTGCACCCTGATGCCGCCCACGGTCGATCGCATGCTGGAGGCCATCGGCAAGAACGCGCTGGGACTCGACGCGGCGATGTTCAACGTCTCCGGGACGCCGCCCCGCGCCGACCGCGCCTAGATCTCGAGGAAGCGCTGCTGGATGGTCGGGTCCCGGCGCAGCGCGTCGGGCGTGCCCTCGAACTGGATCCGCCCCTGGTCCATGACGTAGAGGCGGTGGGAGAGCGCCATCGCGACCTCGAGCGTCTGCTCCACGAGCAGGATCGTGGTGCCCCGGCGGTTGATGGCCCCGGAGGATGTCGGTGAGGTTCTGGACGAGCATGGGCGCCAGGCCCTCGGTGGGCTCGTCGACGAGCATGACCGACGGGCGGCTCACCAGGCCGCGGGCGATGGCGAGCATCTGCTGCTCGCCGCCGGAGAGAAACCGACCGCGGTGATCGATGCGCTCGCGCAGGCGGGGAAAGTACGCGAACACCTCGTCCAGGACGTCGCTGCCGCCGTTGCTCCCCTGGTGCCGAGCATGCCCAGCCGCAAGTTCTCCAGCACCGTGAGGTTGGGGAGCACGCGCCGCTCCTCGGGGATCCACGCGATCCCGCGCCGCGCGATCTCGTGGGTGCCCAGCGCGGTGACGTCGTCGCCGCGCAGCCGCACGCGGCCCCGCCGGGGCCGCGCGATTCCCATGATCGAGCGGAGCGTCGTCGTCTTGCCGGCGCCGTTGCGGCCGATGAGCGTGACCACCTCGCCCTCGCCGACCGTCAGCGACACGCCCTGGAGAATGTGCGCCTCGCCGTAGTAGGTGTGGATCTCCTCGACGGCGAGCAGGCTCACCGGCCGGCTCCCAGGTAGGTCTGCTGCACCCGCTCGTTGGCGCGGATCTCCTCGGGCGTGCCCTCGGCGAGCACCTGGCCCTGGTGGAGCACCGTGATGCGATCGGAGATGCGCATGACGACTTTCATCTTGTGCTCGACCAGCACCACCGTGCGCCCGGCGGCGAGCTCGCGGATGAGCCCCATCGTGCTGTCGGTCTCCTCGGGGCTCATGCCGGCCGTGGGCTCGTCGAGCAGCAGCAGCGCGGGGTCGGACGCGAGCGCGATGCCGAGCTCGAGATGGCGCTTCTCGCCGTGCGAGAGGTGCGCCGCCAGCATCTCGAGCTTGCCGCCGAGCCCGACCGACCGGACGATCGCGGCGGCGCGATCGCGCACGTCGGTGCAGCCGGTCGGCGCGCGACCAGAAGTTGAAGCGACCGCGCGTAGCCCTGCACGGCCACCCGCACGTTCTCGGAGCACGCTGAGGTGCGGGAAGACGTTGGTGATCTGGTACGACTTCGCGATGCCGAGCCGCGCGGCGGCGTGCTGGGGCATCCCGGTGATGTCGGCGCCGTCGAACCAGATGCGGCCGGAGGTCGGCGCCGTCTCGCCGGAGATCAGGCGGAAGAACGTGGTCTTGCCGGCGCCGTTGGGGCCGATGATCGAGCGCAGCTCGCCCCGCCGCACGCTCACGTCGACGCCGGACACCGCGATGAGGCTGCCGTACGCCCGCGTGAGGCGCTCGGTGCGCAGCAGGACGGCGTCGGACATGTCGGGAGAGTGCACGGGGCCTCGCGCGGTGTCAAGGCGCGGCGGTGTGCTATGGTGCACGCCGATGGCCCGCCACGTCGTGCCCGCGCGCTGGAAGAGCGGCATGATCGAGGTGGGCGCCCGGGTTTTCGCCTACGTCCAGGCGTCGGGGATCGATCCGAACGGGCGACACCGGCGTCGCGAACGCCGGGCTGATCGTCGGCTCCGCCGGCGCGGTGGCGCGTGGACGCCTTGATGGTGCCCACGATGACCCGCAAGCTGGTGGCCGCCATCAAGAAGACGACGAAGAAGCCGATCGCTCAGCTCATCAACACCCACCATCATCTCGACCACACCGGCGGCAATCGCTTCTTCGCCGGCGCGACGATCGTGGCCAGTGCCCGGTGTCGCGACGGCGCTCGCGCCCGGCTTCCCGCCGGTGCCGCTCCTGCAGCGGTTCATGCCGCGCTTCGCCGCGGAGTTCCCGAAGCTGAAGGTGGTCCTGCCGACGGTGACGTTCGAGGACCGCATGGTCCTCCACGACGGCGACCGCGAGATCCAGCTCTGGCACCCGGGATTCGCCGCCCACACCGTCGGTGACGCGGTCGTCTTTCTTCCGAAGGAGCGCGTGCTCTTCGCGGGCGACATCGCGTTCCACTACGTCACGCCGCTCGCGTTTCAGGGCCACGTCGGCAACTGGATCAAGGCCGCCGATCGGCTGCTCCGCTACGACGCGGACGTCATCGTCCCCGGCCACGGGCCCATCGGCACCAAGACCGATCTCAAGCGCATGCGCGACTACCTGGCCCTCGTTCGACGCGCGGCGAAGCGCCGCTTCGACGCCGGGATGCCGGCGGAGGCGGCGGCCGCCGACATCAAGCTCGGCGTCTACGCGTCCTGGAGCGACGCCGAGCGCATCCTGCCGAACGTCATGCGGTGCTACCAGGAATTCCGCAACGAGCTGGACCAGCCGATGGACTTGCCGCGCATGCTGGCGGGGATGGAGCGCCTGCGCGGCGCGCGCGCCGATCACGCCTGTCTCTGACGGCCGCGCGCGGGCGTCAGCGCGGCGGGAGCACGATCACGGCGGCGGGGTTCGTCTCGGCGATCGTGGCGGAGAGGGCGCCAGGGTGCGGGCCCGATCTGGTCGAGCGCGAAGTAGAGCACGGTGACGCCCTGGACCCGGGTGCCGCTGCCCATGGGAATCTCCATGCCCACACCGGTTCCAACGCCGACGCCTCCGCCCCGCCCCACGTTGGACCCGCCCACCCCGAACCCGAACCCGACGCTCGAGCCGCTGCCCGCCGGTGGCTGCTCGATGGTCTGCGGGCGAACGGTGGCGCCGTCCCCCTTCACGATCTGCGCGTCGAGGAGCCGGTAGCCCCCGGTGTCGATCTCGACCCGCAGCCGATCGGTCAGGACCATGTAGTCGGCGGAGATCCAGCTGTTCGAAAGCGGCGGCTCGGACCGGTAGCGGAACGTCGGGTTCGCGCACGCGCTCAGGCCGAGCGCCAGGATCACGAGCGCACGCATGGCGCTCATCGCGTCGCCTGACAGATCCTTGCGGACGAGGGCGGCGCCGGCGGCGAGGGCCATGAGCTTCTGGTTGCACATGTAGCGCGGCGACCAGCCGAAGCCGCAGTCCGGGATTCACGGTCAGCTTGTCGGCCGGGCACACCTGAAGGACGCGACGGATGCGCGCGGCCACGTCCTCGGCGGTGTCCTGGTTGAAGCCCTTCACGTCGATGACGCCCGCGCCGAGCTCGCGCCCTTCGCCGTACTGCTTCCAGAGGTCGACCTCGCTGAGCTCGCGGCCCGCGAACTCGAGGACGAGCTGCTCGGCGCGCGTCTTGAGGAGGCCGGGAAGTACGGCGCGTAGGAGCGGCTCGAAGCGCGAGCGGCCGAACCGGTTGCCGAAGCAGATGTGGAAGGCGAGCTTCGCCTTGACGCCGGCGGTAGCCAGGTTGAACAGCCGGGCCATCTCCTCGCCGGAGACGTTGCCGCGCGCCGGCTCGTCGAGCTGGATGAAGTCGGCGCCGGCCGCCACGAGCCCGCGGAGCTCCTCGTTGATGACCTCGGCGAAGCGCTCGGCGACGTCGACCACGCCCTTGTAGAGCTTGCCGGGATGGATCCGCGAGCCGAACGTGAGCGGCCCGGCGCAGGTCGCCTTGATGTGGCGCGTCGTGTGGGCGCGTGAGATACTCGAACTCCTTGACGATCCCGAGGCCGCCCGGCGGCGTCTCGATGCGGCCGACCGCCTCGTAGCGCGTCTGCTGGTCGTAGCCCCACGGGCCGGCCTTGCGGCGGATGGGCAGGGGCTCGATGCCCTGATGATGGCGTAGTAGGAGTCGACGTACCCGTCGAGCCGCCGCACCTCGCCGTCGGTGATGATGTCGATCCCCGCGCGTCTCCATGTCGCGGATGGCCGCGTTCGGCGGCGTCGTCGAACATCTCCTCCAGGTCCGCCGGGCCCGAAGTCGCCGTGCTCGATCGCTTTCACCGAGGCGAACCACCAGCCGGGCTTGCCGTGCGAGCCGACGACGGCGGTCGGGATCAGCGGCAGCGTCGTGTGTCGGGTCATCGAGAGAGCCTCCAGTCGTTCACGGGCGCGGCACGCCGCATCGTGGCTATTGTAGCGGGGTCCGCGAGGGTGGAGTAGATCGAGCGGCGCCGCCGACGATTCGCGTCACGGTGGTGTCCCGCCAGGCATCGTCCGGCGGGCCTCCGAAGACGATCTCGCCGCGCTCGATGACGTAGAGCCGCGTCGTGTACTCCGGCACGTGGTGGATGTTGGACTCGGCGATCAGGATGGCGCGACCGAGCTTCGTGATCGCCGCGACGCCGGCGCTGACGGCGGGAATGATGGCGGGCGAGAGCCCTTCGAACGGCTCGTCGAGCAGCAGCATCTCCGGGTCGAGCGCCAGGGCGCGCGCGATCGAGAGCATCTTGCGCTCGCCCCCGCTCATCTCCGGGCCCTTGCGCGCGCGATACCGGCGAAGGACCGGGAACACGCTGTAGGCGAGGTCGATGCGCTCGCGCCGCGGGCCGCCCCCGGGCCGCGTCCAGGTCGCGATCTCGATGTTCTCCGCGACGGTGAGATCCGGGAAGATCCCGCGAGTCCTCCGGCGCCCAGCCGAGTCCGAGCCGGGCGATCTCGTGGGTGCGGCGGCCGTGAATGGGCTCTCCCCGGAACTCGATTCGACCGGCGGCCGGGCGCAGCGGTAGCCCATGATCGTCCGGAGGGTCGTGGTCTTGCCCGATCCGTTACGGCCCACCAGGCAGACGACCTCGCGGGCGCCGACCGCGAGCGACACGCGACGGAGGATGTGGCTCGTGTGAATGAACACGTCCACGTCGGCGAGGGTGAGCATCGGGCAGCTCAGCCGGTCGCGGCCCTGCGGCCGATCACCGTGTCGATCACCCGCTGATCGGCACAGGATCGCGGCCGGCGCGGCGTCGGCCAGCACCCGGCCCTGGTGGAGCGCGATGATGCGGTCCGAGTACGCGAAGACGATGTCCATGTCGTGCTCGACCTGGATGATGGCCTGGAGCCCGATGCTGCTTCGACGCCGTCACCAGGGTCTCCATGATCGCGGTCTTGTCCGCCGTGCTCACGCCCGACGTCGGCTCGTCGAGCAGGATGATCTCCGGCCTCAGCGCGAAGGCCGAGGCCACGTCGAGGAGCTTCTTGTCGCCCTGCGGCAGCTGGCGCGCCGGCACGTGGCGCCGCTCGGCGAGGCCGAACAGCTCGGCGACCTCGAGCGCGCCCGCCTGCACCTCGCGGTCGCCGGCCAGGGACGCGAAGAGCCGGCGTCCCGCGTCCGAGGCGCGAGACGACCGCGGCCTGCAGCGTCTCCAGCACCGTGAGGTCGGGAAAGATCTGCACGAGCTGGAACGCAGCGGGCCATGCCGAGGCGCGCCAGGCGTACCGGCCCGATGCCGGCGACCTCGCGATCCTTGAAGCGCACGCTGCCCGCGGTCGGCCGCGTCACGCCGGTGAGGATGTTGATCAGCGTCGACTTGCCGGCGCCGTTGGGGCCGATGATCGAGACGAACTCGCCCTGGCCGACGGTGAGGCTCACGCCGTCGAGGGCGCAGAACTCGCCGTAGAGCTTTCGCAGACCGTCGGCGTCGCAGGATCATGCGCGTCCGGCCGGCGCCGGCCGGCGGCGGGTCACGAGCCCCATCAGCCCTTCCGGCGCGAAGATGACGATGAGCGCGAGGATCGCGCCGAAGACCAGACGCCAGTAGGGGACGACCGACATCACCGCAGTTCTGCAGGTAGATGAACACGAACGCGCCGACCACGGGACCGAAGAAGCTCGCGAACCCGCCGAGCAGCGTCATGAACACGAGGTTGCCGGAGTGCGTCCAGTAGGCGAGGGTCGGGTCGACGTTGCCGGTCGGCGGACCGAGCAGCGCGCCGCCGACGGCGGCGTACACCGCCGGAGATGACGAAGGCGCACGAAGCGGTAGCGGGTGACGCCGATGCCGAGCGTCTCGGCCTTGGCGGGATTGTCGCGGATCGTCCTGCAGGCACAGGCCGAACGGCGAGCGGACGATGCGCCACATGACGAGCGTGGCCAGCACCGAGCACCGCCAGCGAGTAGTAGTAGTAGGGGCCCGATGAGGTAGTCGATCTTCGGCATCGCGTCGAGGCCGTGCCCCGAGGAGGGACGGCGCAGGAACGGCGTGCCCTCGTCGCCGCCGGTGAGCCGGTAGAACTTCAGCACGAACGTGTAGAACACCATGCCGAAGGCGAGCGTGAGCATCCCGAAGTAGATCTTCACGTAGCGGACGCAGAGCGCCGCCGACCGGCGCCGCCGCCAGCGCGCCGAGCACCGCGGCCGACGAGCAGGATCACCTCCAGCGAGCGGATCGTCGTGCGGCTCGTGATGAACGGCGCCGGTGTAGGCGCCGATGCCGACGAACAGCGCGTGGCCGAACGACACGCAGGCCCGTGTAGCCGAACAGGAGGTTCAGGCCGAGCAGGACGACCGCGTAGGCCATGAACGGCAGCATGAGCAGGACGTGGTAGGTGCGGCGCGACCAGCGGCGCACCGCCAGCACGCCGCCAGTCGCCGCGGCCAGGACGAGCCGCCGCTTCACGCGGCCGCCCGCGCCGAAGAGGCCGCGCGGCCGCAGCACGAGCACCGCGATCACGATGAGGTAGATCAGCAGCATCTCGAGCTCCGGGATACGACCGAGATCGCGATCGACGCGCAGGACGCCGACGACGAGCGCGCCCACGAAGGCGCCGCGCATGCTGCCGAGGCCGCCGATCACCACCACCGCGAAGGCCTCGACGATCAGCTCGATGCCCATCTCGCTCATCGCCGCGGTGGCGGGAATCACGAGCGCGCCGCCCAGGGTGCCGAGCGCGGTGCCGAGCGGTGAAGACCTGCGCGTACACGCGCGCGCATGTCGACGCCGAGCGCCTCGGCCATCTCGCGGTTGTCGGCGGCGGCCCGCATGATGCGGCCGAACGCGGTGCGGGTGAGCAGCCAGCCGATGCGCGAGCGGCGATGAGCGAGGCTCGCCGCGATGACGATCAGGTTGTAGACCGGCACCGTGGCGCCGAGCAGCCGCGCCTGGCCCGTAGACGCAGGTAGAGCCCGGAGGTGGAGCGGGGCGCGGTGCCCCAGATCATCCGGATCGACGTCCTCCATCATCGAGGACGAGCGGCGAAGGTCAGCGAGGAGCTGGAAGGTCTCGTCGCGGTCGTAGACGAAGCGGAGGAGCCCGCGCTCGACGACCACGCCGACCACGCCGACGGCCAGGCCGGCGAGCGCCAGCGGCACGACGAACAGCGCGCGGCGGCCCGCCGGCGGTCGAAGCGCCACTCGACCGCGGAGACGCCGACGTAGGCGCCCAGCGCGTAGAACGAGCCGCACGCGAGGTTGAAGATCTTCTGCACGCCGAAGACCACCTGCAGCCCCGGCGGCGACCAGGGAACAGGATGCGCGGCGTGGAAGACGCCGCTCGAGCAGGACGCTGACGACGTGGCAGCGGTCAGGCTAGATCTTCCAGCCGCTGATCCAGTCGAACAGCTTCGCCCCGGCCGGCTTCATCGCCTGCTTGGTGGACACGACCTCGACCGGGCTGATGGTCACGAAGTCGTAGCTGTTCTTGTGCGTCGTGACGCCCTGATAGAAGCTGCACATCTGGACGTGGTCCTCGCGCCAGCTCCGCCGGCCGGAGAGCGACTCGACCTCGATGCCCTCGAGCGCCTTGACGACCTGCGCCTTCTCGGGCCAGCGTGCTGGCGGCGCCGCGCGGCCTTCTCGACCGCGGCCTTGTAGGACTCGGCGTTGAAGTACGCGTGGTCGCACTCGTACGGCGGGTACTCGTTGTACTTCGCCTTGTACTCGCGGACGAACTGCTTGAGCAGCGGCGCTGCCCTTGGGATCGTCGAAGTACATCGTGTTGTAGCCGAGGAGCAGCCCCTCCGGGGTGAACTCCTTCTTCAGCGAATCGTGCACGCCGCCGGCCGTCGTGAAGACGCCCTTCATGGTCTTGAACAGGCCGACGGCCGCGGCCTGCTTCATGATGATCGTCGCGTCGCCGGACCAGAACGAGCACATCAAGAGGTCGGCCTTCGACTGCTGGATGGCCGCGATGTGCGAGGTGAAGTCGGTCACGCCGAGCTTGGGGAAGAGCTCGAGCACGAATTTCACGTCCGGCAGGTAGCGTTTGAGGACCGCCTGGTAGGACTCCCAGCAGTCGTGGCCGTACGAGTAGTCGTTGCCGATGCCGGCCACCGTCTTGATGCCCTTGAAGTACTTCGGCGTGAGGATGCCGGCGACGATCGCCTCGACCTCGTTGTCGACGCTCTTGAAGGCCCACTTGGGGCTCGGCATCGTCTCTTCCACGCCCTTCTGGGTCGTGCCGTCCCACGAGAGCCAGGGCGTGGCCGAGATCCTCGGCCACCGGACCGAGGGCGAGGGTGACGCCGGTGGAGATGCCGCCGAGCACCACCTCGACCTGATCTTGAAGCACGAGCTTGCGATAGCGCTCCACGGTGTCCTTGGGGTTCGACTCCTCCTCGACGACGAGCTGCACGGGCCGCCCGAGGATGCCGCCGGCCTGGTTGACGCGCTCCGCCCACCACTCGGTGCCGCGGAGCCCGGCGGCGCCCACCGGCGCGGCGATGCCGGCGCGGATCGCCAGGACCCCGATCTTCACCGGCGCGGCGCCCTGCGCGAACGCGCGGCCCGGCGCCGAGGCGCGCCGCCGCGGCGCCGACCCCGGCGCCCACGAGGGTGAGGAACTGCTCGTCGCGAGGGCAGGTGGTCCTGGTCGGGAGGCGTCATCGTGAGGCTCCTGGTGTCATGACCGTGGTGACAGGGCATGCGCCCGCTCTAGGCCAGTCCGAGCTGTCGGCGCGCGAGCCGGGTGCCGGCGACGAGCCGCTTGAGCTTCTCGAACGCCACCCAGCGCGGCACCGGGAAGAAGCCGCAGTCGGGCACGGCCGAGAGGCGCTCGACGGGAATGAACTTCGCGCAGAGCGCGAGCCGCTCGGCCACGTCCTCCGGCGCTTTCCATGTAGAACGACTTGACGTCGACGACGCCGCAGGCCACGTCGCGGTCGACGCCGATCTCCTTCCAGTGTTCGATCTCCGCCATCTCGCGGTTGGCGTACTCGAAGACGAACTGCTGGCACCGCGCGTCGAGCAGGGCCGGGAACAGCCAGCGGTACGACCGCTTGCCGCGCGGGCGCGACAGGAGGTTGCCGAAGCAGACGTGGTAGGCGATCCGCGCGCGCACGCCCTCGACGCAGGCGTTGAACATCTTCACGTACTCGTCGATCTGCCCGGGCACGATCGCCGCCGACGGCTCGTCGAGCTGGATGTAATCCGCGCCGGCGGCCACCAGCGCCTTCAGCTCGGCGTTGATGGCGGGAACGAAGTCCCAGCAGAGGGCGAGCCGATCGTTACCGTACGCGTCGCCGGGCCGGAGTCTGCACGTGGATCGAGAGCGTGACGGGGCCGGGACAGGTCGCCTTGACCGGCCGGTCGGTCTGGGTCTTCAGATACCGGAACTCCTCGACGACGCCGAGCCCGCTCGGCACCGTGATGCGCTGGCGCGGCCGGTAGCGCGGCGTCGAGTCGTAGGCGTAGAGCCCGGTCTTCCGGAGCGGCTCGACCGGATCGAGGCCCGTCCATCTTCTCGTAGAAGGTCTGCACGAAGAAGAAGCGGCGCATCTCGCCGTCGCAGACGATGTCGACCCCCGCGCGCTCCTGGTCGCGGATGGCGAGCTGCGTGGCGTCGTCGAAGCGTCTCCTTCACGTCGGTCTGGCCGTACTCGCCCGCCTTGATCTTGTCGAGGGCGGTCCAGAACCAGCCGGGAAGCCGTGGCTTCCCATCACGTGCGTCGGGATCGGCGGGAGGGCTCCGGTCACGCGCCGTTCTTATCAGAGGGACCGGCGCTTGGCAATGGCGGGGGCCGCCCGGGGCGCGCGTTATGATAGGAATACTCGTTATGCACGTTCGTTTCTGGGGCACGCGTGGCTCGATCGCCGCGCCCGGGCCGGCGACCGCCCGCTACGGTGGCAACACGTCCTGCGTCGAGGTGCGTGCCTCCGACGGCACGGTGATCATCCTCGACTGCGGCACCGGCGCGCGCGAGCTCGGGCTGCATCTCGCGCAGACGCTGCCGCGGCCCATGCGCCTGCACCTCTTCATCGGCCACACCCACTGGGACCACATCCAGGGCTTCCCTTCTTCGTCCCCGCCTTCCTGCCGGGCTCGGAGCTGAACATCTACGCGCCGTTCGGCTTCCAGCGCGGTCTCGAGGAAGCGATGGCGGGACAGATGGAGTATTCGTACTTCCCGGTGAAGATGCGCGACCTGCGCTCGCGGATCCACTTCACCGAGCTGGACGAGGGCTTCTTCCGGGTGGGCAACGTGCTGGTCGAGACGCAGTTCATGAATCACACCGCGCCCACCGTCGCGTACCGCATGACCGGCGACGGCGCCACCGTCGTGTACGCGACCGACCATGAGCCGTTCTGGAACGCCTCGGGCCGGGTGTCCCAGCATCCGGGCGACGAGCGCCACATCACCTTTCTGCGCGGCGCAAATCTAGTGATCCACGACGCGCAGTACACCGGCGACGAGTACCGCGACAAGGTCGGCTGGGGCCACAACAGCATCGAGTACGCGGTCGACGTCGCGCTCGCCGTCGGCGTGGGCGCCTCGTGCTGTTCCACCACGACCCGGCGCACGACGACGACATGATGGAAACGATGGAAGCGATGGCGCGCTCGCACGTCGGCCGCCGGGGCCAGGCGCTCGACGTGCTCGCCGCCCGCGAGGGGATGGAGCTCTCGGTCGTGGGCAGCGGCCTCCCCCGCCGTCGGCGAGGCCTCCGCGCTCCAGCATCGCCAGATCGCGGGCGGCCGCGTGCTCGTGGTCAGCGCCAACGAGGCCGAGTGCGCCGAGATCGAGGAGATCCTCAGCGACGACGGCCTTATCTTGTTGAGGCACTCCGACATGCGCGCGGTGCTGGCGCGCGGCCACGAGCTCATGCCCGACATCGCCATCGTCGATCGCGAGCTGCTGGACGGCGACGGCGACCGCACGCTGAGTGACGCTGCGGACCGTCTCGGCCGGCCGAACTTTCCGATCATCGTCCTGGCCGACAGCTCGATTCCCTCCGACGCGGTGTACCAGGGCGAGGCGCTCTCGACCGACTATCTCGCCAAGCCGTTCAGCCCGCCCATGCTGCGCGCGCGGGTCCGGGCCTGGCTGGCCCGCACGCTCATGGTGCTCGACCCGGCCGAGCGCGGCCTGGCCGCGCTTCGATCGCAGCGGCGGGACCGGCGCCGACCGCCGCGCCCGCTGCGCGAGCCTCTCGCCTCCGTCCCGCTCTTCCAGGCAGCTCACCGCCGAGCAGCGCGATCTGCTGCTGACCGGCGCCGCCGAGCAGAGCTTCGCGCCCGGCCATAGTCTCATCCGCGAGAGCGACGCGCCCGAGCGGCTCTACGTGATCCTCTCCGGGCGCGTGCGCGTGCTCGAAGTGGCGCCCGACTCGCCCGTGGAGCTCATCGTGGGCGAGCTGGGGAGGGCGAGATCATCGGCGAGCTGAGCATGCTCCGGAACCTGACGCGCTCGGCGACCGTCGTGGCGATCGAGCGGACGCACTGCCTGGTGCTCCCGCAGAGCGAGTTCCTGAAGGTGCTCCAGAACTCGACGGACCTGGCCCTGGCGCTGCTCGAGAACCCTGGCGCGGGCGTCTCTACGAGCACCGACCGCCGCCTGTCCCGCTACGCGCCCGACTCCGGTCACCGGGCTGGCCGGCCGCCGCGCCTTCCACGATCAGTACCGGCGCCTGGCCGCCGTCGCGCGCCGCCGCAAGACGGGCGCGCTCCTGCTCGTCGCTCGACGTCTTCCAGCTCAAGGCGATCAACGACCGCTGGGGCTTACGGGATCGGCGACGACGTCCTGCGCATCGTCGGGGACGCGCTCGTCGAGGGCACGCGGACGACCGATCTGATCGTCCGCCACGGCGGCGACGGAGTTCGTCGTCTTCTTCCCGGACGCCGGCCCCGGCGACGCCGACACCGTGATCGCCAGGGTGCGCGATAAGATCAAGACGCTGGCCGCGCAAGCGCGGAGTTCCGGTGGCCGTGCGCTGCAATTTCGGCGTCGCGTACGCTCAGGCGCCGCCCGACAGCGCCGAGGAGCTCCTGCGCGAGGCCGACCAGGACATGCTCCGCCGCAAGCGGTAGGCGGCTAGCGCTTCTTCCGGCTCGCGAACTCCCGGATCCGCTGCCGCGCCGCGGCGCTCGTCCTGAGCGCGGCGCCGTAGCCCTCGGCCTCGCGTCCCCGCGTGCCGGCGCGGATCGCCGCGACGATGTCCTCGGTCGCGGCCAGGCCGCCGCGCGGCGAGCGCGCGATGTCCCGCCGCGAGTGGCCGCCACGCTGGCCTCGAGCGTCGGCGGGGCCACGACCCGGTTGATCAGCCCCATCCGGAGCGCCTCGCTCGCGTGGATCGTGCGGCCGGTGAGGAGCAGGATCTCGGGCGTGACCGCCGGCGACGATATCGAGGAGGCGGGCGATGCCGTAGCCCGGGTTGAAGCCCAGCGTGACCTCCGGAAGCCCGAACCGCGCGCGGTCGGAGGCGACCCGCAGATCCTGGGCGACCGCGAGCATGAGCCCGCCGCCGAGGGCGTAGCCGTCGACGGCGGCGATCGTCACCTGCGGCAGCGCGGCGAAGCGCTCCATGAGCGCCGCGTGGCGTCGCGCGAGCGCCTCGGCCTCGTCACCCGTGACCGACTCCATTTCCTTGATGTCGTTGCCGGCGCAGAAGGCGCGGCCGCGGCCGGCGACGACCACGACGCGCGTCTCGTCCATGGCGGCGATGCGCTCGAGCGCGGCCTCGAGCGCGTCGGTCAGTCGGCGGTTGAGCGCGTTGAGGGCCTCGGCCGGTTCAGCCGCAGCCAGGCGACGCCGGCCTCGGCCTCAAGCTCGACGATCGGCGCGTCGACCATCGGTCTTCTTCCGGCCCAGGGCGCCGAGGGTGAAGTACGCGCGGCGCCGATCGCGAGGCCCACGGTGGCCGCGACCGTCACCGGCCAGAAGTCGGTTCGAAAGAACGGGACGGCGAAGAACGGCGAGCGACCGTCGCGGGGCCTGACGGTCCCGTCGAGGACTCCGTCGACCAGCGTCATCGTCTCGGCCGATGAACACCTCGATCGCCGCCTTGGCGAACGCCGGATCGGCCAGCGCGGGATGGCCCACGTACCCCTGGCCGCCGTTGCGTAGCGGGAAGTTCGGCACCGCGCGCTCGACGAGCGAGTAGCGCGCCGGCGGCAGCGTGCGGTACGGACGGATCGACCAGATCGGGGCGGAGGAGGAGCATCAGCGACGTCTCCCACCAGCCGCCGTGAGCGTCGTCGGCGAACGCCCGCCGCTCGTCGTCGGACGAGCGGGCGCCCGAGCGCCGTCTCGATCTTGTCGAGGTACCGGCCGCGCAAGAACTCGCCAGGCCAGGTGGCCGCGACAGCGACGCCATCGTCACGCGGTGTCGTCGCGAGACGATCGCCGCGGCCTCCTCGAGCGCGGTCAGGTGCCCGGGCCCGGCGTGGCCGTTGGCGACCAGGATGTGGCGGAAGCCGCTGCGCGCCAGCGATCCCGCCGTAGTCGACGAGCGCGTCGCGCACGACGCGCTGCCGCACGCTCACCGTCCCCACGGCGTCGAACGTGAAGGAGCCGAGGTGGAGCGTGGGCGCCAGCAGCACGGTCCAGCCCGGCCGCCCGCGGCCAGGCGCTCAGCGATGCGTCTCGGCGAAGTGGCGGGCGGCGATCGCGTCGACGCCGACCGGCAGGTGCGGGCCGTGCTCTTCCAGCGGGCTCACGGTCAGCACGACCACGGTGCGCGCGCGCGGTCGAGCGCGTCGAGGGCCGGCGTCGACATCTCTTCCAGCAGTCGGACGCTCAAAAGCGAGCTCCCCTTCGTTGCGGCGAGGTATTCGTTCTTGGCCTGCTCCAGCTCCGCGATGATCGCCTGGCGCTCGGTCGTGAGCCGCCGCGCCGCGTGCGCGCGGACCAGCGCGAGGGCGCCGAAGCGCAGCCGGTTCCGGAGGCGGCCCGCGCCGACCCAGTAGCGATACGCGAGGACCCCGGAGATCGGCAGCGAGAGCGGCGAAGACTGCCGCGCAGCCGCGGCGCCCGACGAGCCGCCCCACGACGAGAGATCTCGAGCCCCCAGAAGAGCGGCAGCGCGAGCATCGCCGTCAGGAACCGCCACGTCGCGTAGTCCGTCTCCTTGCGGGACATGCGCCGCGCCACCCATCGCGGGATCCAGTACGGAAGGAAGTTCACGACCGCGCCGTACACGAAGACCGGAAAGCCGACGATCGCCTCCCACGTCAGCCGAAGGCGCCGCCGGGGCCGGCGCCGCTCCAGCCGCGCGCGCACCGCCTCGTCCTTGACGTGATACTCGGCGAGCAGGGCCCGGTAGCTCTGGATGCGCTGCCAGATCCGCTCGACCCGCTCCGGCTCGTGCTCCTGGAAGTAGTCGATCGAATCCACGATGGCGCGCGACAGGCGAACGAGGTCGATCTGCCGCTCGGCGAGCCCGCGCTCTGACACGAGCTCGCGCACGAGCTCGCCGCGGTAGAGCTCCTGGACGGCGCTCACCAGGCGGCTTCGTCGATGCGCGCGACGTGGACGACCTCGGCCTCCATGCCCCACTGGATCGCGTCGGTCAGCGCCTCGACCGCCGTGACCGGATCGGCGCGGTAGGCGTCGAGGTACGGGGTGACCGCGACGGGCGAGCCGAACGAGACGAGGACGCGCCCGCGGAAGGACTTGCGCGCGTCGAAGTTGAGCCCGACGGGAATCACCGGAGCTCCCGCGGCCGCTCGGCCTCGTAGCCGAGCGCGAGGCGCGCGGCGCCGGTCTTGATGCGCTGCACGCGCACCTCGGCGTGGGTGGTGCCCTCGGGATAGATGGCGACCAGCCGTCCTCGCGGAACGCCTGGAAGCACGCCTCGAAGGCGTCGAGGTTCCGGTCCATCTTGTCCGGGTCGTCCTGGCGTCGGTAGACCGGGATCGCCCGCACGCCCTGAGGAAGCGCCCGACGAGGGATTGCGGAAGAGCGCGGCGGTCGCGAGGTAGTGGACCTTGCGCCTCGATGGCGCCGCCGACCAGCAGGGAGTCGATGAAGTTGTTCGGATGGTTGATGCAGAGGAGCACGGCGCCGGCGGGCGGCACGCGCTCGGGATGGCGCACGTCGACCGACTTGAAGAAGAACCAGAGCCCGAACGCGGCCGATGGCGCGCACCGGCGCGATAGAGGCCGTCCATCGTGTCGCGACGTGTCCCCAGGTCGAGGGTTGCGCTCATGGCCCTCGCGGCGCGCGAAGCGCGTCACGAGATCCTCGAAGTCGCTCACCGCGAGCGCGCCCGGCCCAGTCGGCGCCCTCGGAGTCGGGGCCGTAGGACTCGCGCATGTAGACGACCGCCTCCGGCCGCGTCCGGAAGAGCCGCCAGAGGTGACCCGCGCCGCCGCCCACGCGCGCGCAGGTGGAAGACCGGGATCGGCGGGGACGCGGGCTCGTAGGATGCGCGCTGTCCAAAGCGGTCGAGCGTGATCCACGCGACGGCGATGCCGTGGGCGGACAGGACGCGCGCCCGCAGGGATTCCTCGCGGGGCATCGACTCGAGATCACAGACCTGGGGGCCGTAGTAGATCGCGATCCGGTCGGCCGGGAGCGAGAGACCGGTCCTGATCGGGCCGCCGGCCTCGTCCAGGTAGCGTCTTGGTTTCCTCGCCGATCCAGAGCGCGGCGCCGTCCTGATGATCGGGCCACGCCTCGACGACTCTCCCTTTGGGAACGAGCGCGCGGCGCCGCGAGAGCTCGTCCTTCTCGCTCGTCAGGTACAGCCGGCTCACGGAATGCGAATATCACCCCGTCACGCTTCGCCCTCCGACGAGAGATAACCTTTTCCAGACCGTCGCACCGCGCCGCAAGATTGATCCGGGCCGTCGAAATGACGTGGCTCCAGCGTGTGGCGCCGGACGATGCGGCCGGCGACGATCCTGCTCGTCGTCGCCAGCGCTGATCGGTCCCTTCGGCCGCTCATGCTGGGCCTCGTGAGCTGCTCACCCACTTTCCCGCCCAGTTTGTCTCGTCGCGCTCGCCGTGGCAGGAGGGTTCGCTCTGGCGGGTTCTCGTCGCCGCGCTCTCCGCCGATCGCCCTCGCGCGCATGGCACGGCGCCGCGATCGCTCCTCTACGCGAAGCCGGCGGTGGCGTGCCTCCGACGGGCGCGTGCTCCGCGCGATAGCGGTGAACGCTTGCGGCCCAGAACCGCGATCGAGCGGCGGTGATCCGCGTTCTACGGGCGGCCAAACCCGACGTGGTGCTGGTCACGGAGCTCACGCCGTTCTGGGCGGCGGCGTTGGGGGATTTGTCTGGCGATTTGCCCTTCCAGCGTCTCAGCGCCCGGCGCCGGGGCCTACGTGGATCGGCCTCATTGAGTCGAGTACCCTTCACCGTCGTCGAGGACATCCCGGCCGGCGCTTCCTTCATGGCGCGTGCGGTTCTGTCGAGCCGCCAGTAACAGTCCTCGGCGCGCATGCGTTTCCTCCATTCACGCCGCATGCTGAGACTCCTGGGATCAGGAGTTCGCGCGAATCGCCGCGTTCGTGCGCGGGCAGCCCGGACCGCTCGTGCTGCTCGGCGACCTCAACTCATCGTCGTGGTCGCCCGCATTCCGGGATCTCCTCCGCGACGCGGCCTCCGCGACACGAGGCTGGGGCGGGCGGGTTGCAGCCGACCTGGCCCGCCTCGGCTTGCCCATCACGCAGATCGCGATCGACCACGCGCTCGTCTCGCCAGAGGTGCGCGTCCACGCACGATGGGTGGGCGAGCGGCTCCTGGCTCGGATCATCTCCCTGTGGTGCTCTGACTTTCGCTGGCGCCGCCACCCGCAGCGTTGCCGGCCGCCCGCTGACGGCGGGCGTCACGGAATGCGCGCGTGAAGCCTTCCACGATCCGGCGCGCTGTCCGGTAGACGGTCACGCGCTCCGCCCACGGTCCGCCGCCCTGCAGCCGCACCGCCGCGTCGATCGGCAGCACGCCCGACGGATGGCCCAGGCGGATGTCGCCCGCGACGTTGCCCGCGTATTCGCGGACGAGCGTCCCGTCGACGCGAGCCGCCACCGCCAGAGCACATCGCGGCGGTGAGGGCGAACGCGCGGTGACAGGCGCCCATCGAGATCACCCGCGCCACGACGTGGACCCGGTCGCTCTCGTAGCGGGTGCCGTCGAGCGCCGCGAAGCCGACCGGCGCGGTGACCATCGCGATCTTGGGAACGGCGGCGCTGCCCGAGATGCCCATGCGGCGGCGGCCTCGACGCGGATCGCTTCCAGCCGGGCCGCGAGGCCGCGGTCGGCGTCGATCGCCTGCGGGCTCTCGGTGCCGACGAGCCCGAGGTCCTTCGCGCGGACGAAGCACCATCGGGTTGGTGGCGTCCACCAGCGACGCCTCGGCGCCGCCGATCCACTCGCGCGGCTGGCCGGTGGGCAGGAGCTCGGCCCGTCCCGGCGCCGCCCGGGTCCGTGAAGTCGAGGCGTGATCCGGGCGCCGCGCCCGGCCACGCCGGCCAGCTCGAAGTCGCCTCGACCGCGGCCTCCGCCGTCCTTCACGGGGACGTGGGACACGATGATCTTTCGCGTGTTCGTGTTGTGGATGCGCACGAGCGCCTCGCCGTCGGTCGCCTTCACCAGGCGCTCGTCGATCGCGAACGGCCCCACCGCGGACGAGCAGTTCCCGCAGTTGCCGCTGTAGTCCACCACGGGCGACTTCACGTCGACCTGAGCGAAGGTGTAGTCGACGTCGGCGTCGGGGTGCGTGGGCGGCCCTGATGATGCACGCCTCGACAGCGACGAGATGCCGCCGCCGCCAGGCCGTCGAGCTGGCGGCCGTGACGGATCAGGGGCTGCCGAGGGCCGTCAGCAAGACTTGGTCGCGCGCCGGGCCCGGCGCCGGCAGGTCTCCGTGGTGGAAGACGAGGCAGCGGCTGGTGCCGCCGCGCATGTAGACGGCGCGAATCTTCTCTGGCTCACTGACGCCTCCCTCGTCACGCCCGTCCGCCCGCGTGGGCGAGAATGCCGCCGGCCAGCAGTATCTCGCGCTCGCGCGGGTGAGCGCGCACGTGGCGGTGAACGTGGCGCCCGTGCGCGCGTTGGCGATCGTGATCCGCTCGCCCGCCGCCAGCCGAGAGCGCAGCCCGGGCAGGCGGAGGCGATCGTCGCGCTCGATGCCGGCGAAGGCCGCCGGGTCGTCGAAGACGAGCGGCACCACGCCCCAGTTGATCAGGGTTCGTCCGGTGGATCCGGGGCGAAGGACTTCGCGATCACGGCGCGCACGCCGAGATGCATGGGCCCGGTGGCCGCCGCTTCGCGCGACGAGCCCTGACCGTACGTCTCGCCGCCCACGATGATGCCGCGCTCCGCCGCCGCCTTCGCGCGCCCCACGAACTCCGGCGTCGACGTACTTGAAGCAGAACTCCGCGATCGCTGGAACGTTCGAGCGGAAGACGAGCACACGCGCGCTGCCGGCGGGCGAGATGTCGTCGGTGGAGACCTTGTCGCCGAGCTTCAGGAGCACCGGCGCTCTCCAGGCCTCGGCCACCGGCTCGCCGAGCGGCACCGGCTTGATGTTCGGCCCGCGCAGGATCTCGCCGCCGCCATCGGGCTGAACGAAGCCGACGTGTCGAGGACGCGAAGCGGGCGGCAGCGCCGCCGCCGGCTGCGCGCCGAGCGTGCGCGGATCGGTGATGACGCCGGTGAGCGCGGAGGCGGCGGCCACCACCGACGAGCAGAGGTAGACCTGATCGTCCTTCACTGCCGCTTCGCCCGGAAAAGTTCCGGTTGAAGGCGCGCAGGCTCTTGCGCCGGCGGCCGGCACGCGTGGCCGATGCCCGCGCACGCGCCGCAGCTCGACTCGGAGACCGTGGCGCCGGCGGCGATCAGATCGGTGAGAAGCCCCCGCGGGCCATCGTCTCGAGAATCTTGTGGCTGCCCGGGAAGAGGGACGAACGAGACCGAGGATGGACGCGGCGTCCGCGGATCACGTCGGTGACCGACGCCATGTCGTGCCACTGAGCCGCTCGTGCACGAGCCGACCATCACCTGCTCGACCGCGGTCCCGCGCGACTTCCTCGACCGGCACCACGCGGTCGGGCGAGCCTGGCAGCGCCACCAGGGGCGTGAGCTGAGGACAGGATCGACGTCGATCTGAGCGTCGTACGTCGCGTCGTCGTCGGGCGCGGCTGGGCGCCAGTCCCGCCGCGTGCCCAGTGCGCGTCAGGAACGAGCGCGTCACCCGTCCGACGGGAACACGCTCGTCGTCAGCCCGAGCTCGGCGCCCATGTTGGCGATGGTCATGCGCTGGGCGGCCGCCGAGGCTCTGGAGCCCCGGGCCGCCATACTTCGAAGATCTTTGCCCGGTCCCGCCGCGCACTGGTGAGGCGCCGGAGGAGCGCAGAGAGAATCACGTCCTTGGCGGTCACCCAGGGCCCGAGCTCGCCGGTGGAGATGGACGCGCACGACCTGTGGCATCTGGAAGAAGTACGGGCCGCCGCCGAGCGCCACCGCGACGTCGAGCCCGCCCGCGCCGATCGCCAGCATGCTGGCCGCGCCGCAGAGCGGCGGTGGCTGTCGGTGCCGAGGAGCGTCTGGCCGGGGATGGCGAAGCTCTCCATGTGCACCTGGTGACAGATGCCGTTGCCCTGGCTTGAGAAGACCGCGCCGAACTTGCGCGAGACGGCCTGCATGTAGCGGTGGTCGTCGGAGTTGCGCGAATCCACCTGGTAGACGTTGTGGTCGGCGTAGCTCACGATGCGGCCCGGCACGGCGCGCGGGAAGCCCATCGCCTCGAACTGCAGCCACGACATCGTGCCGTTGGTGTCAGCGTCAGGAGCACTGGTCGACCGCGATGCCGATCTTCCTCCCCGGCCTCGCGCCTGGCTGGCGACGAGATGACTTCGATGAGCTTGCGCGTGAGGCTCTTGGACATTGTTTCTACTGGGGGAGCGAACGCCGTCTTCCCCAGACCCTCCACCGTTTCGAGCGGAGCTGTGGGCGACACGTCGAGCGCTGTCATCGCTTGTCGAGCGGCGCGAAGGCGCGGCGGCTGCGGCGCCGACGTGAATCGCCGCGGGGCTGATCAGCCGGTTGTCGTCGTGCTGGCTCGATGATGTTGGCCGTCCAGCCCGCGATGCGCCCGGCGGCGATGACCGGCGTGAAGAGGTCGACCGGGATGCCGAGCGAGTAGAAGAGCGGCGCGGAGTAGAAGTCGACGTTGGGGATGAGCTTCTTCGCCTCGTTGACGCGGGCGTGGAGCTTCACCGCCATCTCGTACCACTCTGAACTGGCCGGACTGGCGGCAGGCCTCCTCGGCCATCCCCTTGAGGATGGCGGCGCGCGGGTCGCCCGCCTTGTAGACGCGGTGACCCATGCCCACGAGCCGCCGCTTCTCGCCGAGCGCCTTCGCCGCGAAGGCGTCGACGCTGGCAACCTCGCCGATCTCCATGAGCGTCCGCATCACCGCCTCGCCCGCGCCGCCGTGGAGCGGCTCCTTGAGGGCGCCGACGCCGCCGGCGACCGCGGAGTGCATGTCGGACTGCGTCGACACGATCACGCGCGTCGTGAAGGTGGAGGCGTTCAGCTCGTGCTCGGCGTAGAGGGTGAGGCTCGCGTCGAACGCCTTGGCGACGACCCCGCTCGGCCGCTTGCCCGTGAGCATGTAGAGAGGAAGTTGGCGGCGTGCGAGAGATCCGAGGCCGGCCGGATCGGGTCCTGACCGCTCCGCACTCCGATGATGGCGCGCAGATCGCGGTCGCCATCTGGCTCGTGAGCCGCAGCGCCTTGCGCACGTTCGCCGCGTGCGGAGTTGTCCGTCGTGTCCGGATCGCTCATGCCGAGCATCGCCACCGCGGCCTGCAGGACGCGCATCGGATCGGTCGCCTTGGGCATGACCGTGAAGGCAGAGACCAGCTCGGCCGGGATCTCGCGCGCCGCGATGAGCGCCAGCGTGGTCTTGTCGAGCTGCGCAGTGTTCGGGGAGATCCGCCGTACCAGAGGAGGTGGCAGACTTCCTCGAAGCTCGCCCGCGCGCGGCCAGGTCCTGCGATGTCGTAGCCGGCGTAGGCGAGGCGGCCGTGGGCGCCGTCGAGATCGCAGAGCTTCGTCTCGGCGGCGACGACCCCCTCGAGTCCGCGGGATGAGCTGACTGCTTTCCTGTTCATGGCCGCCCTCTGGAAGCTCGGTATGTGGATGGTACGGCTCGGTCAGAGTGCGCCGCGGAACTGGGCGCAGCGTTTTCAGCCGCTGAGGGTGGTCATAGGCTTGTAGGGTCTGCAAGCGCATCAGTGCCGATTTGCCGTGGTCTGGCGATCGCGAGCGCTTGGCGATGAGCTGGCCCTGGGCCCTCCGGAGAGGGGCTGATCACACTGGCGAAGGTGTCCCTGGCGACCCACGTCGTCGCGCTGATTGCCGGAATCGGGCTAGTGATCGCGAAGCGAGACCGGCATCGGGATGGCGGTGGCAGGCTCGCCCGCTCGGGCTCTTCATCGGCGCGTTCGTCACTCAGCACACGGCACGCGAGATGCTGACGCAATCTGGCGCGCGTCTCGGCCCTTCTGACGAAGATCAGGACCGCGGCTCTTCGTCCCGCTGCTCCGCGCGAAGATCATCGCGTCAGCGGCGCCCGCAGCCGCCGCGGCGTGACGCGCCCGTATCGACACCTCGTCCGCTCCCACGAACACGCCGCGAGCGAGCCGCATCGCGGTCGGCCACGCCGGCGAGCGCCGCGTCTCGATCCACCGGCGCCGCGCCCCGCCGGCGACGCCCCGGCCGCGGCGAACCAGGGCTCGAAGTGCACGTGGCGGACCTCGAGCCGGCGCTCGGCGCGATGGGTCTTGGCGTCGACGCGGCCGATGAGCTGCCCGTGATGGAGGATCGGCAGCGTGTAGTAGCCGTGCACGCGCTCGGGCCCGGGCGTGTAGACCTCGATGCGGTAGTCGAAGCCGAACAGGCGCGCGGCGCGGTCGCGGTGCCACAGCAGCGAATCGAACGGCGCGAGAAACGTCGTCCCCGCGGACGGCGCAGTCGCCCGCCCGGCGCGCGCAGCGCCGGAAGATCGCGCGTCGAGCGCGAGCCAGCGGCGCCGGCGATCCCTCGACCGCGATCTCGGCGACCTCGCCCGCGCTCGAGCATGCGCGCGAAGGGCCTGGCGCCGCGTGCCCGGCACGAAGCGCGGAAACGTGAGGTAGCGCGCGAGATCGAGCTCGGTCGCCGCGCCCATGGCGTGGAGCGAGCGCTCGAGGTGCCAGCGCTGGAACTCTTCCGGCGAGACCGGCTCGCTGGCCGAGCGCGTCGGGCATCGCGCGCGCTCCAGGAGTTCGTAGCGTTTCTGGAAGTGCTGTCGGGAGTGGACGGTGAGCGCGCCCGTCATCCACAGGTGGTGGAGCGCGTGCTGGACCGGGCTGCCACGACCACCATCCGCCGCGGCCGGGCGGGCGGCGTCCCTCGAAGTCGGCGTTGCCCATCGGCCCGTTCGCGCTGAACGGCCGCCTCGCACGTGCGCGTCAGCACCTTCGCGTTCCGGCTGCAGCCAGCCCGACCAGCCGGTGTGCCGCGAGCGATAGTCGAGCATGGCGCGCCGCCACCACGGCAGAGGCGCGATGCCGGCACGAGGCAGCGCCGCGTGCGCCCAGTACTCGAAGAGGAGCCGGCGCCGGTAGACGAGCCGGTCGAGCCGCGCGCGATCGTAGCGGGCCGAAGCGGCTCCACACCGTGAGGTAGTGGGCGCGGTCGAGGACGTTGATCGAATCGAGCTGGAGCCCGCCCACGTCCTCCACGAACCGGCCGAGGCGGCGGCGTTAGCGAAAGCGTCCGCGGGCGCGCCAGGTGCTGGCGCTCGAGAAACAGCGTAGCGACGGCGTGCAACGCGACACGGCGGCGAGCACGCGGCGAAGCTTATCACCGTCGTCACGCGGTGGCGCGGTGGTAGGCTACCGGGCCATGACGGACACGCTCCTGCCCCGCGGCGAGACGTACGCCGACGTCTACGCCCGCTTCCGCTGGGCCGTCCCGGCCATCTACAACATCGCCGTCGACGCCTGCGACCGCCACGCCGGCGACCGTTCCCGCGTGGCGCTCGTGTACGAGGACGACGCGGGGCGGGTGAGCGAGCACACCTTCGCCGAGTTTCGCGCCCGCTCGAACCAGCTCGCGCGCGTGCTGGCGAGCCTGGGGATCGCGCGCGGCGACCGTGTCGGGCATCGTCCTGCCCGCAGCGGCCCGAGACCGCCGTCGCGCATCTCGCCGCCTACAAGCTGGGCGCGGTCGCGCTCCCGCTCTCGACGCTCTTCGGTCCGGACGCGCTCGAGTACCGGCTGCGCGACGCCGGCGCCCGGATCGTCGTGACCGACGGCCGAGAACCTCGAGCGCGTGCTGGCCGTCGCCAAGGGGCTCCCGGAGCTGACGCGGGTGATCTCCGTCGATCGCGCGGACGCCGACGGCGTGCGTCGAGTACCGCGCGGGCTCTCGACGGCGTCCCAGATTCTTCGATCCCGTCGCGACCGCGGCGGAGGACCCGGCGATCCCTCATCTACACGTCGGGACGACGGGCCCGCCGAAGGCGCGCTCCACGCCCACCGCGATGCTGATCGGTCATCTGCCGTGCGATCGAGTTCTATCACGGTGCATTTCCCGCAGCCCGGCGACCGCCACTGGAGCCCGGCGGACTGGGCGCGTGGGCGGGCGGGCTCCTCGACGTCTCGCCGCCGGCGTGGCACTGCCGGCGTCACCGTCGTCGCCCATCGCCCGAAGAAATTCGACGCCGAGCGCGCCTTCGACGTCCTGGCCGCCATCGCGTCCGGACACGTTTCTCGTGCCGACCGATGCTGAAGATGATGCGCGCGCGTCGGGGACCCGCGCTAGTCGCTGGCGCGCTCACGCTGCGCTCGATGTTCACGGGCGGCGAGGGCGGTCGGCGAGGAGGTCATCCACTGGGCGCGGGAGGCGCTCGGCGTCACGCCCCACGAGGGCTTCGGCCAGACCGAGGTGAACCTGGTGCTCGGCAACTGCTCGCTCCTGATGCCCGTCAGGCCGGGGTCGATGGGACGGCCGGTTCCGGGGCCACGTCGTCGACGTCGTCGACGATCAGGGCCGGTCTGTCCCGACCGGTGAGATCCGGGAAGTCGCCGTCCAACGCCCCGACCCGGTGATGTTCCTGCGCTACTGGAACAACGAGAAGGCGACGCGCGAGAAGTTCGTGGGCGACTGGGCGCTCACCGGCGATCTGGGCCCGGAAGGACGCGGACGGCTACTTCTGGTTCGTCGGGCGGAAGGACGACCTGATCTCGAGCGGCGGCTACCGGATCGGGCCCGAGCGAGATCGAGGACTGCCTGCAGGGCCATCCCGCGGTGGCCCTCGCCGCGGCCGATCGGCGCGCCCGATCCGGTGCGCGGCGAGGTGGTCAAGGCGTTCGTCGCAGCTCCGCGAGGGCGTCGCGGGAACGCCCGGGCTCGTCCGCGAGCTCAGACACGTGCGCACGCGTTTGTCGGCGCACGAGTATCCCCGTGAGATAGAATTCATCGAGGCCGTGCCCGTGACGACGACGGGCAAGGTGAAGCGGAGCCGACCTGCAGGCAGCTCGAGCGAACGCGGCGTAGACTGGAGACCTGAGATGGCCTACGACTACAAGAAGCACTTCGGCGAGATCACGCTGACGCAGGACCTGACGACCTGCCCGAGGAGCGCACGTGGCGTCTGGCGGCGCCCGAGCGGGACGCCGAGCACGCACCAGATCGTGCTCTACCTCGGCTGCAACGTCCTGCGCACCTCGCACATGGTTCGCACCGTCACGGCCATCTTCGACCGCCTCGGGCTCGACTACGTCGCCGTCGGCGGCCCGACGTGCTGCTGCGGCATCGTCCATCACCGGAATGGGGACACGGCGGCGTCCGGCGGGATGAACAAGCGCACGGTCGAGCTGTTCCAGCGCTACAAGCCCGAGAGAAGTGGTGATCAGTGGTGCCCGTCGTGCATGTACTTCTACGACGAGGTCAGAAATTCCCCTGGCCGTTCCCGGTGCGCCACACGACGGAGTTCCTGGCCGACCGTCTCTCGTCGCTCGAGTTCACGCATCGGGTCGACGCGCCGGTCGCGCTCCACTACCACTCGCAGAGCGAGCCGCGACGGCGCGAGGAGCATGCGACGCGCCGCCTGCTCGAGGCCGTGCCGGGGCTCCGCTACGTCGAGGTCGAGCCGGAGCCGCGGTTTGGACGCTCTGCACCGCCGGCGTCAGGCCCAGCTCGGCCAGTCCGTCTGGGACGGGCTGATCCGCGACGAGATCGGCCGGGCGCGCGCCGGCGGCGCCGAGATCCTCGCGACGGTCTATCACGGCTGCCAGCGGCTCATCTGCGGCTTCGAGGCCGAGGGGCGTCGATCACGATCGAGGCACTATCTCTCGGTCTTCGCGCGCGCCCTCGGCATCGAGTTCGAGGACCGGCTGCAAGAGTTCCGCCTCTGGCAGGATCCGGAACGCGTGCTGGCCGAGTCGACGCCGTGCCAGACGCGCGAACCACGTCGAGTCGACGCGCGCGGGAGCCGTGGAAAGACGTTCGGACGGATTGCGATCGCGCCGGGCGCGGGGATCGGCCGCGGCTTCCTAGCTGCGGTGCCGGCCTCCCGTAGCGAAACCGTCGTGGAGATCGGGCTCTTCACCGAGTTCGAGTGGCGCCCGGGCGCCGACGAGGCCCAGGCGTTCGACGAGTCGCTGGCCCAGGTTACCGCCGCCGAGGATCTCGGCTACGACGCGGTGTGGCTCGCCGAGCTGCACTTCCAGAAGGGCGTTCGGTTCTGCCTCGCCGCTCGTCGTCGGCGCCGCGATCGCCGGGCGGACGAAGCGCGTGAAGATCGGCTTCGCCGTCCAGGGTGCTGCCGCTCATCCATCATCCGCTGCGCCTCGCCGAGGGACGTCGCGACGGCTCGACCACCTGAGCAAGGGACGACTCGACTTCAGGGTGGGACGAAGCGGGCTCCCCGGCCACTACACGGGCTTCAAGCATCCCGTACGACGAGAGCCAGGAGCGATTCGACGAGACGCTCGAAGATTCTCTTGAAGGCGTGGACCGAGGGACCGAGTTCACCTACGAGGGCAAGTACTTCCAGTTCCGCGACGTCTGCGCCGTGCCCGGGCCGTACGCAGAAGCCGCACCCGCCGCTCGCGTCGCCGCGACGTCAGGAGTCGTACGCGGCCGTCGGGCGCCGGGGGCTGCCGATCTTCCCTGGCGGTGCGGACGTCGAGCATCAGCGAGCTCGAGCGCTACGTCGGCGCCTATCACGCCGCGTGGCGTGAGGCCGGCCCACCCCGGCCGCGGCGAGGTCGGCGCGATCATGCCGGTCTACGTCGCCGACACGGACGCGCCGCGCGGGAGGAGACCGAGGCGAGCGCGCTGCGCTTCTACCGCTCGGTCGGCGAGGCGCTGCCTGGCCGGGCCGCGGCACGCCGGCGCGGCGAGCGGCTCCGACGCATGAGCTTCGACGAGGTGCTGAAGGATTTCGCCGTCTACGGCACGGCCGAGCGCGTCGTGGACCGCCTGGAGGGCTGCGCGCGGCCATCGGCTTCACGCAAGCTCGCCGTCTGGATGAACGTCGGCTCGCTCGTGCCCCAGGAACGCGTGCTCGCCTCGATGCAGCGCTTCGCGGAGCACGTGGCCCCGCGGCTCGGGTAGCTCCGGCCCGCGGTGCCACGAGCCAGCGCGATCTTCGTCCACGAGGTGCGGCTTGCCGGTGATGCATGCCATGGTGGGCCGATGATAAGCTCCCTCCGTGTCACTTCCAGAAGCGCCCCTCTTGCGCGCCGCGCGCCGTCAGCCGACGTCGTACACGCCGGTGTGGCTCATGCGGCAGGCCGGGCGCTACATGCCGGAGTACCGCGCGATGCGCGAGCGCTACGGCTTCCTCGAGCTCGTGCACGAACCCGACGCGGCGGCCGAGGTCACGCTGCAGCCGGTCGCGCGCCTCGGCGTCGACGCGGCGATCCTCTTCGCCGACATCCTGCTGATCGTCGAGCCGCTCGGCGTCGGGCTCGAGTTCGCGCAGGGCGAGGGCCCGGTGATCCACCGCCCGGTGCGCAGCGGCGGCCGACGTCGACGCGACTGCCCGCGGTCGACGTCGACGACGGCGGTGCCGTTCGTGTTCGAGGCCGTGCGCGCGCGTGACGCGCGGCGCTCGGCGGCACGGTGCCGCTGATCGGCTTCGCGGGCGCGCCGTTCACGCGTCGCGTCGTACGTCGTCGAGGGCGGGCCGTCGCGCGACTACTCCGCGCACCAAGCGCCTCATGTACGAGGAGCCCGGGCGCTGGCGCCGCGCTCATGGAGCGCCTCGTCGACGCGACCGCGCGCTATCTCAACGGCCAGATCGCCGCCGGCGCCGAGGCCGTGCAGCTCTTCGACTCGCTGGGTCGGCGTGCTGGCGCCCGACGACTACCGCGCGTTCGTGCTGCCGCACACGCGCGCGCTCATCCGCGGCGCTCACGCCGGGCGCGCCGGTCATCCACTTCGGCACCGGCACGGCGGCGCTCCTGCCCTCGATGCGCGCGGCCGGCGGCGACGTGATCGGCCTCGACTGGCGCGTCGATCTCGACGCGGGCGTGGGCGGCGGCTCGGGCCACGACGTCGCCGTGCAGGGCAACCTCGACCCGGCGGTGCTCCTGGCGCCGCCCGGCGAGATCCGCGCAGCGCGTGAAGGACGATCCTCGGCCGCGCGGCCGGCCGGCCCGGCCACATCTTCAACCTCGGCCACGGCATCCTGCCGCAGACGCCGGTCGAGCACGCCGCGCGCTGGTCGACATCGTGCACGAGCTGTCCGATCGCGCGATGAGCGGCGCGGTCGACGTCGGTGCTGCTGATCGCCTTCGGCGGGCCCGACGGCGCCGGACGAGATCCGGCCCGTTCCTCGGAGATCGTCACGCGCGGGCGGCCGCATTCCCGCCGAGCGCCTCGAGGAGGTCGCGCATCACTACGAGCAGATGCCGGGCGGCCGCTCGCCGCTCAACGAGCTGACGCTTCGCGCAGGCCGGGCGCTCGAGCGACGCGCTGGCCGCGCGGCGGACCCGCGCTGCCCGTGTTCGTCGGCATGCGGAACTGGCATCCGTTCCTGCACGAGACGCTCGCGCGAGATGGCGGCGCAGGGCGTCGCGGCGCGCGCTCGGCATCATCCTGTCGCCGCTGCGCACCGAGGCGTCGTGGGAGCGCTACATGCACGGACGTCGCCGAGGCCGCGGGCGCGCGTCGGCGCGGCGCGCCCGAGGTCGGCTTCGCGCCGCCGTGGTTCGAGCATCCGCGCTTCGTCGACGCCGTCGCCGACCGCGCCGCGGCGGCGCTCGCGGAGATCCCGGCAGGACGCGCGGGCGTCGACGCCGCTGGTCTTCACCGCGCACAGCGTGCCCGTCGCGATGGCCGAGGCCTCGCCGTACGTCGCCGACTTGACCGCGGCGGCCCGCGCGGTCGCCGAGCGACTCGGCCACGCGCGGTGGTCGGTCGCCTACCAGAGCCGGAGCGGCAGCCCGCGCGAGCCGTGGCTCGAGCCCGACGTCGACGACGCGCTCCGCGCGCCTGGCCGCGGAGGGCGAGCGCGCACGTCGTGGTCGTGCCCGATCGGCTTCGTCTGCGATCACGTCGAGGTGCTCTACGACCTCGACGTCGAGGCGCGTGCGAGCGCGCCGAGCCGCTCGGGCTCGCGCTTCACCGCGCCGGCGGCCGTGAACGACCATCCCGACTTCATCGCGATGCTGGCCGACCTCGTCCGCAGGCGCGCCGGAGCGCCGCGCGCCGACATGACGCCGCTGAGGCTCGTCGTCGTCGGCGGCGGCATCGCCGGGCTCGCGGCGGCGCACCGCGCGGTCGAGCTGGCGCGCGAGCGGGCCGTCGCGTCGAGCTCGACGCTGCTCGAGGCCGCGCGACCGGCTCGGCGGCACCATCGCGACCGAGCGCGCCGACGGATTCCTCGTCGAGGCGGGCCCCGACTCGTTCCTCTCCGAGAAGCCGTGGGCGCTCGCGCTCTGCCGGCGCCTCGGCCTCGAGGACCGGCTCGTCCGGCACGGACGACCGGTTCCGACGGACGTTCGTCGTGGCGCGGCGGGCGCCTGCATCCGCTGCCCGACGGCTTCCAGCTCCTGGCGCCGACGACGCTCACGGCCGTTCGCTGACGCTCGCGCTCTTCTCGTGGCGCGGCAAGCTCCGCATGGCGCCTCGACCTCGTCCTGCCGCGCGGGCGGCGACGCGGCGACGAGAGCCTCGGCGCGCTTCGTGCGGCGCCGGCTCGGCCGCGAGGCGCTCGAGCGCGTGGCCCAGCCGCTGGTCGGCGGGCATCTACACGGCCGATCCCGACGACCTCTCGCTGGCGGCGACCATGCCGCGCTTCCGCGAGCTCGAGCGGCGCGAGCGCAGCCGTCATCCTCGCGCCTCTGGCGCGCCGCGCCGGCGCGCGCCGCAGGCCGGGCACGAGCGGCGCGCGCTGGAGCCTCTTCGTGACGCTTCGCGGACGGCATGGAGGAGCTGGTCGCCACGCTGGCGTCGCGCCTGCCCGCCGGGCGCCGTGCGCCTCAAGCACGCGTGGACCGGCAGTCGAGCGCCGCGGGCGACGGCTGGCGTCGTCCTCGGCGGCCGAGGCGCCGCGGTGGAGGCCGACCGGGTCATCGTCGCGGCCGAGTCGTATCACGCTCGCGCCGGCTGCTGCGCTACGTCGATCCGGCGGCTCGCCACGCTGCTCGGCGAGATCCCGTACGCGTCGTCGGCGACGTGACGCTCGGCGTACCGCCGCGCGGACGTGCCGCATCCGCTCGACGGCTTCGGCTTCGTCGTCCCGCGCGCGGAGCGCCGCGCCATCGCTGGCGTGCACGTTCTCGAGCGTGAAGTATCCGGGCCGCGCGCCCGGAGGGCTTCCTGCTGCTCCGGTGCTTCGTGGGCGGCGCGCTGAACGAGGGCATTCTCCAGTCCGACGACGGCGCGCTGGTCGGCGACGACACGCGACGACAGCTCCGCCAGGCTGCTCGGCGTCACCGCCGAGCCCGTTCTCACGCGCGTGGTGCGCTGGCCCAAGGCGATGCCGCAGTACCACGTCGGCCACGGTGCGCGCGTCGAGACGATCGAGCGGTGCGCCGCGGCGCATCCGGGCCTGCATCTGGCGGGCGGCGCGTATCGGGGCGTCGGGATCGCCGACTGCGTCCGATCGGGCGAGGCCGCCGCGGAACGCGCCCTCGGCGTCGGCTAGGAGACGGCCGGGATCTCGATCGTTCCGAGCCGGCGCAGCTCCTCGATCCGCTCCCTGGAGTAGCCGAGCACCTCGCTCGAGGACCGCGCGCGTGTGCTCTCCCACGCGGTAGGGCGCCGGGCCGCGGGGCGTCACCGGCCGGCGGTCGACGTGAAAGGGTACGGCCAGTGATGCGCACGGCGCCGCGACCCGGGGTGGTCGATGAGGGAAACGCCTGGCGCTCGGCCAGGTGCGGGTGCGCGACGACCTCCGCGGGTGAGAGCACGGTGGCGGCAGGAACCCGTGCGGCGGTGAGCGCCGCCACGGCCTCCTCCACCGTCTTGAAGCGATCGAGGAACTCGCAAATGATCAGGTGCAGCTCGGCCCAGTGCTCGCGGCGCCCGGCGGGCGTCGCGAAGCGCGGGTCCGTCTCGAGCTCGGGCCGTCCCATCAGCGCCACGAGCCGCGCCCAGAGCTGCGGTGCCCCCACCGTCTGCATCGCGACGTGGCGGCCGCCGATACCGTGGACGACCATGCCGGGGCGCGGACCCGGATACTCGTTGCCCGCGTTCAGCATGCCGCCGTAGTTGATGTCCTCGGCGCCCACGAGACACTCGAGCATCGAGACGTCGAGATACCCGCCCCGGCCCGTCTGCGCTCGGCGCCACAGCGCGGCCAGGATCGCGCCGAAGGCGTGCGTGCCGGCGAGCACGTCGGCCGCCTGGAGATACCTGGGCCGCGGCGCCGGATCGGTCTGCTGCTCAGGTGCATGATCCCCGACATGGCGTTGACGATGTGGTGGAAGGCCGGCTGGTGGCGGAGCGGGCCGCTCTGGCCGAAGCCGGAGATCGAGCAGTACACGAGCCGGGCTTCACGGCCGAGAGCGCGGCGTAGTCGCACGCCGAGCTTCGCGACGACGCCCGGCAGGAAGTTCTCGACCACCACGTCGGCGGCGCGCGCGAGGTCCAGCACGACCTCGCGGGCCTTGGGATGCGAGAGGTCGAGCGCCAGGCTCGACTTGCCGGCGTTGATCCTGATGAAATACGTGGCCTGATCGGTGCGCCCCTCTTCCACCTGCGCGTGACCGCGCCGGGTGTCGTCGCCTTCGCCCGGGCGCTCGATCTTGATCACCCGCGCGCCGAGATCGGAGAGCAGGCGCGTGCAGTACGGGCCGGCCAGCACGCGCGTGAAATCGAGGACGGTGACGCCGGCAAGCAGCGAGTCGTCTGGGCCCGGCATGGGCGGTCTCCTTTGGGTCTCGCCTTCGCGCATTCGGTCCATTAGTCTGGCAGTCGATGCTCGAGCGTGGTGACGATGAAGGAGATCGACGCGATCTTCGCGGTGACCGACGCGCTCGGCATCCACCGCGAGTCGCTGGTGATCCCGCTCGGTCCCGCCGTGCCCGGACGCGTCCGCCGGCTGCCGAGCGGGAAGCTCGAGATCACGGTCGAGGCGGCGCGGCCGCTCGACGAATGGCTCACGGAGCTTCCGCAGCTCATCGCCGCCGCTCAGGGGAAGTGATCTGACGACCGGGCTCCGACGAGGGCTCGGGCTCTTCCCGCTCGCCGCGATCGTGTTCTTCAACGTCAGCGGCGGACCGTACGGGATCGAGGATGCGGTCCCCACGCTCGGTCCGGGCGTGACGCTCGCGCTGCTCGTGCTCACGCCGATCTTCTGGAGCCTGCCGGTCGCGCTCGCGATGGCCGAGCTCGCGTCGGCCATGCCGGACGAGGGCGGCTACGTGACGTGGACGCGCCGGGCCTTCGGGCCGTACTGGGCCTTCCTGGTCGGCTGGTGGAGCTGGATCGACGGCTTCGTCGACGTGGCGGTGTACCCGGCGCTGTTCGTGGAGTATCTCCGCTTCTGGATTCCGGAGATGACCGGTGTGGAGCGCTGGCTCCTGGTCGTCGCGTTCATCGTCGCGCTGACGGGCCTGAATCTCGCCGGCGTGCGTCCGACCGGCCACGCGGCCCTGGCGCTCGCGGTCGTCTCCATCGCGCCGGCCGGGGCGTTGACGGTGGCCGCGCTGATGGGCCCGTGGGTCGCGCCGTGGACGCCGATGGCGCCGGCCGGCCAGGGGCTCGAGGCGCTGGGCCTCGGACTCGCCGTGCTCATGTGGAACTATTCGGGCTGGGACACGCCGTCCACGATCCTCGGCGAGACCCGCGCGCCCGAGCGCGCCTTCCGGTCGGCGATGTTCCTCGCGCTGCCGGTGCTGACCGCGGCGTACCTGCTTCCGTCGGCGCGGCCCTGGCGAGCGGCACGCTGCCGTGGAACAGAGTGGACCACCGGCACGCTGCCGGTGATCGCGCGCTCGGTGGGCGGCCCGTGGCTCGGCCACGCGCTGGCCGTCGGTGCCGTCCTCAGCACGGCCGGGCTCTTCATGTCGCTGCTGCTCACCAACTCGCGGCTGCCGCGTACGTGCTGGCGCGCGATCACGCGATGCCCGCCTGGCTCCGGCGCCGTCGACCCGAGGTCCGGCACGCCGTGGGCGGCGGTCCTCCTCTCGGCGGCGTGCTACGCCGCGTTCGCCGATCGTTCTCCTTCAAGGAGCTTGATCGTCTTGAACGTGTGGCTCTACTCGCTGAGCTTGCTGGTGGAGCTCGCCGCGTTCGTCTGGCTTCGCGTCACCGCGCCGGAGATGCCGCGGCCGTGGCGCGTGCCGGGGAAGCTTCGCGGGGCGATCGCGGTCGCGGTGTTCCCGCTGCTCTTCTGCGTCGGCGCGATCGCCACCGCCGGCTGGACCAACACGATTGCCGGGGCAGCGGCCGCGCTCACGGGTCCGCTGGCGTACCGCGTGCTCGGGCGCCGCGCCCTGGTGGCCGGGGAGGGTCGGGCATGAAGGGAGTCGTCAAGCAGCATCGCCCACGCCGGCGGCCTCCGACTCGGCGAGGTCGCGATCCCCGATATCAGCGAGGTCCTCAAGCAGCCCGGCCGAGTTCGTCTGGATCGACCTGCACGAGCCGATGCCGAGGTCCTGCGGAAGTGCAGCGGAGTTCGCGCTCCACGACCTCGCGATCGAGGACGCGCGCCCGTGCCCATCAGCGGCCGAAGCTCGAGGCGCTACGGCGACTCGCTCTTCGCCGTCCTGCGCACGGCCCACCTCGATCGCGCGACCGGCGCGATCGAGTTCGGCGAGACGCACCTCTTCGTCGGCTCGAACTACGTCGTCTCGATCCGGCACGGGGCGTCCTCGCTCCTACGCGGAGGTCCGCGCGCGCTGCGAGGCGACGCCGGATCTCCTGGCCAAGGGGCCCGGCTTCGTCCTCTACGCGCTCATGGACTTCATCGTGGACCAGTACTTCCCGCTCGGTCGACGCGTTCGAGGACAAGCTCGAGGCGCTCGAGGAGGACATCTTCAGGCAGACCTCGACGCGGGAGACGACCGAGCGCATCTTACGAGCTCAAGCGCAACCTGCTCGAGGTGAAGCGGGCGGTCGCCCGCTGGTCGACATGTGCAACCGGCTGGTCCGCTCCGACAAGGCGCTGATCCCGACGACGCGCGCGTGTACTTCCGCGACGTCTACGACCACGTGATCCGGATCAACGAGATGATCGACAACGCTGCGCGAGCTCCTGACCACCGCGCTCGAGGCGAACCTCTCGCTCATCTCGGTCTCGGCAGAACGAAGCGATGAAGCAGCTGGCCGGCTGGGCGGCCATGCATCGCGGTGCCGACGATGATCGCGGGCATCTACGGCATGAACTTCAAGTTCATGCGCCCGGGCTCGAATGGTTCCTAGGGTACCCGGTGACGATGGCCGTGATGCTCGGCGCCTGCGGGTACCTGTATTACCGCTTCAAGCGCTCCGGCTGGCTCTGACCCGGCTCACCGCCGGGCGCGCGTCCGAGGTTGTCGTCGAGGACCGCGGCCAGGCAGTCGAGCGTCCCCAGCGAGTAGGCGCAGGTCTTCCAGCCGACCGCGACGTGATCCTCGCGCGCTCGCCCGGGCGAGTCATCGGGAAGATCTCGACCGACACGTTGGGCCCGGGCCTCGAGCAGCCGCCGGCGCACCCTCGCGCACGCGCACGCGTCGGCGAGTCCACGCTCGGCGACGATCTGCCGCAGCTGGTGCGCGATCGCCGTCGCGTTCAGCTTCTCGGCGCGTCGGCCGCGCGCGATCGGCAGCGTCACGACGCCGGGCTCGCGCGGACAGACGGTGACGACGAGCCGGCGCGGCGTCACGCGGACGCCATCTCGGCGGCCAGTCGCGCGGCGGCGACGACGGGTCGCTCGGCGGGCCGGAATGCCACTGCGCCCGTAGCCCGGCGCGGGCGACGGCGAATAAGCCCGGTGCGGAACCATCGATTCTCGAGCACGCTGCCGGCCCAGCTGGCGTTCACCGGCTGCCTGAGCTTCAACGCACGCACGACGTCGCGGGCGCCGGCGGCGGAAGCCGCTGGCTCTCGGCCACGATTCGTCGCGCCCGGCGGTCGCCGCGTCGCGCGCGCGCGAGCACGGTCGGGGCGAAGGCCGCGATCGTCCTGACCGGGTCCGGGGCGTGGACAGCCTGGAGCGTGGCCCGGAGGCGTCCGTCACGCATCGTCGCGCGCAGCCACTCGCGGCCGAGCCAGAAGCCGGAGCCCTCGTCGCCGACGAAGGGTCCGAGGCCGCCCGCCCGCGCCCAGCGGCCCCGCGCGTCCCAGCCGACGACGATCGAGCCGGTGCCGGACAGGATCAGCATGCCCGGCTGGCGCCCGAGCGCTCCGAGCAGCGCGGCCTGAGCGTCAGAGACGACGTGGACGCGGCGGGCGAGCCCTCGTAGTCGGTGCGCAAGCGCCTGACGCTCGACCGGGGTCCAGAGCCCGCGCGAGGCCACGACGAGCGCGGCGACGTGGCGCCGGGTCCATCGCCGGCGGCGCCACACGTCGCGCAGGACCGAGGCCAGCTCGCGTAGGTCCCGACTGGCCGGAACCACGACGGTCGGGACGCGATTCGCGCCGGTCCAGACCGCGATGCGAATCCACGTTCCGCCGACGTCGGCGCCGACGCCACACACCACCCGCGCGCGCGCTCATGAGCGTCGCCGGGCCGGGGCGGCGGCTCACAATCCCCGGAGAATCGTGTCGAACCGCGGGCCAGATTGCCACTCTGGCCATTATGCGGCCCGCACCACGATCCCGAGGGCTTCTGAAATGACACGCTTTCCACTTATTCGGCCGCTGGCATGGCCGATGCTCAAAGAGGCGCCGGAGGATCTGGTAATGGGCAAGACACTCGCAGCCTGGATCATGATGGCAGGCGCCGTCGCGGCGCCGCGATGAGTCCGCGCGAGACCGTGGAATCGGCGGTCGGCCGCGTGATCACTCTGGTGCAAGACGGCCTGGTGCAAGACAGCGACACTCCGAAAGCGGAGTCGATCGCGGCGGATCGGCGTATCGAGATCCGGAAGCTCGCGCGTCAGCCTCTTCGATTTCGAAGAGGTGACGCGACGGACGCTGTCCCGCCACTGGGCCGCGCGCTCCGCCGACGAGCGCGCCGAGTTCGTGGCGCTCTTCACGGACCTTCTCGAGCGCTCGTACATCACCCGGGTCGAGGCGTATGCGGGCGAGACCATCACGTACTCCGCGGAAGCGGTGGACGCGGGCTACGCCACGGTCCGGTCGAGGATCCTCACCGATCGGCGCAACGACATCACGCTCGACTACCGGCTCCATCTCCGGGAAGGTCGCTGGCGCGTCTACGATCTACAGATCGACGGCGTGAGCTTCGTGTCGACCTACCGCAGCCAGTTCGACCGGATCATCCAGGCTGAATCCTACGCGTCGCTCCTCGGGCGGATGCGCAAGAAGAGCTTCGAGGCCAACGTGGCCGAGCGAGGCGGCAAGAAGCTCTAGTCGCGGCGGGACCGGCGGGGACCGGGTGCCCCGCCGGACCGCCCGGTCCCCGAACCTCCCGTTCGAGCGCGCACAGTCTTCCTGAGTCGGTCGTCCCGCTAGAATCCTTCGCGTGGTCTGGCTGGTGGTCGCGCCCGCCCATCTCGGGCGGCCTAAGCGGGACCGAGGCCGAGGATCCATCCTCGACGTGACGCGCGTGAGCCGGAGGCTCCGGCACGGCGCGATCGAGCAGCAGCTTCGCGAGCGCGATGCAGGCAATCGTCGCGTCGAACGGATCCTCGCCGGCTTTCGAGCGTCCGAAACCGTCGCGGAGAAGACCGGCGACGGCGTGCAGATCGAGTCGACCATCGGCCCCGACACCCTGGAGCACCGCGCGGCCGCAGGCGGCGCGCGCCGCGGGTCCGATTTCCGGGTGACGGCGACGCCGAGCGTTCGCAGCAGGAACGCCGGGTACATCTCGGCGACGATCGGGCGGCCGGCGGCGACGAGCGCGGTCAGCGGCCCGTCGAAAGGCCAGAGCGCCACCCGGTCCAGGTTGGGCGTGATGATATCGCGCCAGACGCACACGGCCGATCGGCCGACTTGCCGCGGCCCGACGAGCCAGAAGATCGGCCCGGCGCCCGCCAGCCGGTCGCACTCTCGCGGCGCAGAACGCGGCCTCGCCGAGCGCCCGCCGGAGGTCAGCGCGCCGGATGCCTTTCAGGCCGCGGAGCGGAAGTAGAAGGGGCCGCTCGGTCGCGATGTCCTCGGCGCTGGCGGCGGGCTCGTAGAAGCGACTGAACCGACCGGCGCCGAAGACGCCGAGCGCCTCCGGAACGAGCTCAGGCCGGCCATCGCCGCGTACTCACGGGAGACTCCGATGGGGCAGTCGAAGGCGACGACGGCGCCCGGGTCGAGCGTGAGAGCGCCGACGTCTTCCACGGGTCTGGGCGGGGCCAGGACGTAGCGTCCACGGCGCAGCACCGCCCGGCAGAGCTGGCGCTTCGCCGGCGCGGAGCCCCAGTCGATCGCCAGGATCTCGGCGGGCGGGAGCCGGGACCCTTCAGCTGTGGAGGAGCCGTCCGATGACGGCGTCGAGCTGGCACTTCCTGAAGCCGTAGGCGGTGATCCCGAGGACGCCCGGCGAGAGAAGGGCGGCGTCGTACGGGTCGCGCATGAGCACGACCGCCAGCGCCCGAGCGCGCGCCTGCAGCTCGGTGAGCAGCCGCTTGTTCGACGCGTAGAGGTGAGCGTCGAACAGGAACAGCACTGTCGCGTCCGAGGCCTCGGCCAGCGCGCTGGCCGCGGCGATCTCCGCGTCCGTCGGCTCGATGCCGACCAGGCTCGTCGTCGGCGCCACGCCCGCCCGCCCGAACGCATCGGCGATGTACGCGGTCTCGGCGGCGATCTCCGGCTCGATGGTGATCCGGGGCGCCAGGTCCGAGAAGCGAGGAAAGACGACGCCGACGCGCCCGTTCAGCGCCGCGCCTGAGCTCGGGGCGTCCCGGCGCCACGATGGTGACGGAGCGCGTCGCGATCGCCCGCGCGAGCGGCCTGGCGTCGGGCTCCTGCGCGAGCGCCCCGCCCTCGAAGCGCGTGGCGCGCCGCTCGCGGAGGCGGCGCACGCGCTCGACCGAGGCCTCGAGCTCTTTTGGGGAGCGCGCCGGAGCGGTAGTGCGTCGAGCAGCGCGCGGGCGGCGGCGCGCTGGGCCGGTTCCGTGTGGCAGACGAGCAGGAGATCGTGACCGGCCGCCGACGTCTTCACCACCGCCTCGCCGATCGGGCACGTCTCGCCGATGGCGCCCATCTCGAGGTCGTCCGAGACGATGACGCCCGAGAATCCGACCTCCTCACGGAGGTACTCGTGAACGATGCGCCGCGAGAAGGTCGCCGGAACGCGCGTCGAGTCGAGATTCGGTAGATGGGATGGCTCGTCATCAGGCAGTCGACGCCTTCCTCGACGGCGGCGAGGAACGGCGGCAGATGCGTCGCGCGCATCTCGGCCCAGGTCGAGTCGATCGTGGGCAGGCGCAGGTGCGCGTCGAGCGGTGAGTGGCCCTTGCCCGGGAAGTGCTTGGCGCACGCCGAGAGGCCGCCCTTCTGCATCCCCTTGATCCGCGCGATGCCGTTCCTGGTAACAACGGCGGGGTCCTTGCCGTACGACCGGATGCCGATGTTCGGGCTGTAGCGCTCGGTGAGCACGTCGAGCACCGGAGCGAAGTTCACGTCGACGCCGAGCCGGCGCAGCTCGCGCGCCTCGAGCACGCCCTGATGAAACGCGAACGACTCGTCGCCCGCGGTCCCCAGCGCGAGGCTGTCGGGAAAGATCGTCGTGGCCCGGCCCAGCATGACGATGCGGCCGCCCTCGTGATCGGTGGTCACGAGAAGCCGGCGTCCGAGCGCCGACTCGAGCTCCTGCAGGAGCCGGCCGTGCTGCTCCGGCGTCTCGAAGTTGCGCCGGTAGAGAATCAGTCCCCGGCGCGCGTGTCGCGGAACAGGCGAATATCCGCATCGGTGACCTTGAGGCCCGACAGTCCGAACACCAGCCGTTCGCCGACGAGGGTCTCGAGATCGCTCACAACGAAATTATAGGCTGCGGGCGGCTCGCGGACCTTGACCTACGGAGAGACGCGGACTGTCAGATAGGTGACACCAATTGGCTGACGGGGACGTCCTCGCCGCCAGCAACACTCACAAGTTCCTCTAACTTGCGATCCATCAGGCTCTGGCACGGGGCTGCAAATCCCCACCCCGATGCGTCGTTGGCTCAGCGCGCTCGTGATCGGGACCGTCGCTCCGGGTCTGGTCGCCGGAGCGGGCGCGATCGCCCAGACGAAGTCGACGACGTCCGCCCCGTCGACCGGCGCATTCGCCAAGCTATCGCTCGGAAATCAGAAAGTGGCGGCTTCCCTGTACGAGGCCCAGATTGCCCGGACGTTGCCAACCGGGTCGCCGAGCAGACCGCTGACGCTCCAGCAGATCGCGGCGAAGAGGCTGTCGGGTCAGGGCTGGGGACAGATCTTCAGGGAGATGAAAGCGCAGGGGCTCGTCCAGGAAAAGAGTCTGAGTCAAGTCGTCAGCAGATACGGACAAGTCGCCGGTCCGGAGCAAGGGGCGAGAGACGTCGGAGTTACCTCGCTCGAGAGCGTGTCGTACGGCAACGGTCACGGGGCCGGTGATGACCAGGGGATGGAATCCCTGGGAGCGTGACCGCGGTCGGCCTGGTCTCGTCATGGCGACCGCCCTCGTCACGGGCTCGTCGTCGCGAACTGGCCCGGACCGAGCCAGGAGCCCGAGCCGATGAGGCAGGCTCCGGCCGCAACCCGTCCGCGGCCGCCCACGCGGAGCGTCAGCGTGAAGCCGGTGGCGGCGCCGATCGCGCGCAGTATGCCGGTGGCCATCGCGGTCCCCCACGGAGGAGGCTGTCCAGGCCTGTAATCGGCGCGCCACCGATGAGGCCGGGGAACCGGACAGGACGGAACAGGTCGTGAAGGACGCCGAGAGCGGCCGTGTTGCTCCAGCGGGAGGCGGCACCTTCTACGGGCTCGACGAGAGCAGGCGGAACGACGAGAAGTACCGGGCCGTGTACTCCAGCTGCATAGCGAGCGCGCGGTTACACGGCGGGATAGCTCGATCGGCTAGTACATCAAGTAGGGCGCGCGGCGCCGCTTCCAGCGCTCCAGGTCTGGCTGCCACGCACGCTCGATCGCCGCGAGCGGGTTCCCCGCTCGATCGCCTTCGGATCGCGTCGGTCCCGCACAGAATGTCGATCGGCAGGCGCCGCTTCTCGAACTCGTACGGCGGCCGCCGCCACGCGAAGCCGCGCGGAGCGAGCCGGCGCGCGACGGCAATCTCGGCCAGACCCGTGAGGAACGGCTTGAAGCGCGCCGCGTCCGTCACGTGAATCTGGACGCCCTCGCAGAGCCGCCCGGCCCACTTCTGAAACGTCGGCAGGAAGCGCGCGGGACGAAACCGGACGCCGGGGAGCCGCTCGCGCTCGAGCGCCGCCGCGTATCGTTGCGCGTCGAGGTAGGGGGCGCTGATCCACTCGAACGGACGCGTGGTGCCCCGGCCCTCCGACAGGTTCGTGCCCTCGATGAGGCAGCCCCCGAGTAGACGCGCGCGGTGTCCGGCGTCGGCATGTTGGGCGAGGGCGCCACCCACGGAAGCCCGGTGTCCTCCCAGAGCATCGCGCGGCGCCAGCCGCGCATCGGCACCACGGTGAGATGGCAGCCGATGGCGTGCTGCTCGTTCAGATAGACCGCCAGCTCGCCGAGCGTCATCCCGTGACGGATGGCCAGGGGGTACAGGCCGACGAACGACGCGAAGGCGGGATCGGCCACGTTGCCCTCGACCCGTGCGCCGCCGAGCGGGTTGGGCCGGTCGAGCACGACGACGCGCACGCCCATGCGCGCACACACGCGCATGGCGAGCGCCGTGGTCCAGACGAACGTGTAGTAGCGGGAGCCGACGTCCTGCAGGTCGATCACGACCGTGTCGACGCCGCGAAGCATGGCCGCCGTCGGCTCGAGCCGCGCGCCGTAGAGGCTCCACACCGGCAGGCTCGTCGCCGGATCGCGGGCGCCGGCAATCCTGGCGTGATCCTGGGGCGCGCCCCACAGGCCGTGCTCCGGGGCCAGGAGCGCGACGAGCTTCACCGCCCGCAGGTCGCGCAGAAGCGTGGTGGCGTGCGTGTAGCCCGCGTCGATCGACGCCTGGTGCGCGAGCAGAGCGACCCGCTGCCGACGCAGGAGCGCCGGCCGGCGGCGGACGAGGCACGTCGAGACCCGTTTCGACACGGGGCATACCGTTCGATAGTAGTAGCATGCGGGCGTGCCGGCCTCGCGAATCCGCTACGCGCGTCTCGCCACCGAGCGCGCGAACTCGAGGAGCCGCGCCCTCGACCGCATGACGCCCGGCGGGATCGCGGAGCTGATGAATCGCGAGGACCGCCGCGCGGTGGCGGCCGTCGGCCGCGTGCGGCCGCAGATCGCGGCGGTCGTGAAGCTGATCGTCGCCGCGCTCGAGAGCGGCGGGCGCCTCTTCTTCGTCGGGGCGGGCACGAGCGGCCGCCTGGGCGTGCTCGAAGCGGCCGAGTGCCCGCCGACGTTCGGCACGCCCCCGGCTCGTACAGGCGATCATCGCCGGCGGACGCGGCGCCGTCTTCCGCTCGCGCGAAGGGGCCGAGGACGACGGGGCGGCCGCCCGCCGCGTCGTTCGCGGCCGGGTGCGGCGCGGCGACGTCGTCGTCGGCATCTCCGCCAGCGGCGTGACGCCGTTCGTGAGGGCGGCGCTGACGGCGGCCCGGCGGCAAGGAGCGGCGACCGTGCTCGTGGCCTGCAACGCGGAAGGCGCGCGCGGCTCGCGGTCCGCGGCGAATCTCCGCGTGGTGCCCGTGACCGGGCCTGAGGTGCTGGCGGGCTCGACCCGGCTCAAGGCCGGTACCGCCACCAAGCTCGTACTGAACACGCTCACGACGGCGGCGATGACGGGCCTCGGCCGCGTGTACGGCAATCGGATGGTCGATCTCCAGCCGCGGTCGGCGAAGCTCTACGAGCGGGCGCTGAGGCTCGTCGCCGATCTGGGCGGGTTTCTCGCGGCCGGGCGCGGACCGCGCTCAAAGCGGCGCGTGGTCGGGTTCGTGTGGCGATCGTGATGGCGCGGCGCGGGGAAGCGCGGTCGAGGCGTCCTCGGGCTCTCGGGGCTGCGGGCGGGTCGCTACGGGTGGCGCTTCAGAAGCCGCGGCGGAAGTAACGCGCGCGGACCTTGACGGGCTCGAGCTTGAGCGCGAAGAGAAGCCATCCGAACGGGAGGACGATCGCGGCGACGGTGATCCAGAAGGTGCTTCGCTTCCAGAACGCGCTTGCTCTTGGCCTGTCCATGCCCCTCCATAGAGCAACCACAGTGCCAGCACAATACGGTCACCGTATCTAACTAAAATATATGATTAAAATAGGCATGACGGCCGCAGAGCTCAGGGCTGGTGGTTACTATTTCATCAGCAGACCGTAGCCTTTCTTCCCGCTGACCCCACGGCTACCTGGGAGATGGGCCGGATCTACCCCCGTTTCAGAAGTTGAAGTGGACGCCAATGCCGAAATACTCGATAGGTTCCCTGAAGAACTGTCCGTCGAAGGAGCGCCCGTTGAAGTATTCCGCGAGCACCTGCAGATTCCGGCTGAGCACGCTCACGTTCTCGAACTGCAGGCCGGCGCGCACCGAGACGTCAGTGTGCCAGTTGTTCTCTGCCTTGAACTGGAGATCGATCCCCGCGACGAGCCGCAGCCGGCCCTGCCACAGTGCCCATGGGCTCTGAACTCCGCGCCGGCCTGAGCGAAACCACGACCGAGGTTCGAAGGGTCCACGTCGAACAGATATCCACCGCCGCCATAGGCACGCAGACCCAGAGGCAAGTCGTAGGAGAGCTTGCCGTCAAGGCCCTCATAGCTCAGGTTGACGCGGTTCGGGCGCGTCTCGCGCAGGAGGAACTCGTCGCCTAGGTGCGAGCTCTGGTGGAATATCCTGCCCAGCGCCGAGAAGTCGCCGATGCGGTACCCCACGAAGCCCGCGACGAAGAAGTCGGTGTTGATGAGATCGAGCGACGTTCGAGTCGAGATCGAAGATCGAGAAGACACCGGCCTGCACTCCAGTCTCCCACTGACCCCACTTGGCCTTCTCACCGATATTGCCCCGGTACAGGGGCAGGGTCTCGCCGAAGGTGACGGCGGCCGACGTTCTTCGAGCCGGGGGTGCTGGTGTAGTACCGGTAGGAGGCCGAGAAGTGGGGCCAGCGCGGATCGGCGAGGAGCGCCCTGAAGAGATGTCCGGTCGGCAGGAATCCCGCCTCGAACGGTTCCACCGCCGCCAGCGCCGCGGGGACGGCCACCGCCGGATTCGTCGGAGCCTGCTGCCCCGCCTCCAGCAGCTCGACGCGCGTGATCCCCTTAACCGCGGAGAGCGCGGTTACGATCCTCGGCCGATCGGCGCGCGGAAGATCGCCCGCGGCGATGGTTACGATGCCGTCCTTCACCTGCAGGGACCGTGGGCTGATATTGAACTGCCGCTCCAGGACGGCAGTGACATAGCCGGCGGTATACGCGTCGTCGCCGCCGAGGGCGACGCGCGGCGCGAGGCACAGCCAACGTCAGTGCGAGCAGACACGATTGGATGTATTTCATGGCGTACTCCCTCGCAGTTGCGGCTTCTGAGCTGGTGTGCTGTCATGTGGGCCTCCGGGGCACCGATTATAGATCGAGGGGGACTTCATGCGGCTCGCCGGGAAGGTCGCGGTCGTGACGGGCGGAGGCAGCGGAATCGGCCGCGGCATCGTGCTGGCGATGGCGCGCGAGGGCGCCGACATCGCCATCCCCGACATCCAGGTGCTGAACGCGGAGAAGGTCGCCGGCGAGGTGAAGGGGCTGGGCCGCAAGGTGCTCGCCATGAAGACCGACGTCACCAGCTCCGCCGACGTGAAGACCATGATCGACCGGACACGCGAGACGTTCGGCAAGATCGACATTCTCGTGAACAACGCGGGCGCGGCCGGGGCCCCGGGCATGCCGTTCACCAACAACACCGAGGAGGACTGGGACCGTACCTTCGCGGTCAACACGAAGTCCGTCTTCCTCACGTGCAAGGCGATCGCATCCCACTATCATCGAGCGGAAGGCCGGGCGCATCATCAACATCGCCTCGATCGCCGGACCGATCTCGGCGCCGACGATGCCGCCCTACAGCGTGGCCAAGATGGGCGTGATCACGCTGACCCGCATCGTCGCCAAGGAGCTGGCGCCCCACGGCGTCACCGTGAACGCGATCTGTCCGGGCGTGCTCTGGACGGACTTCTGGCAGAAGCTCGCCGCCCATCTCGCCGAGACGAACCCCGCCTTCAAGGGGATGACGGCGCGCCAGGTGTTCGACAAGCGGGTCGGCGACATCACGCCGATGAAGCGCGAGCAGACGCCCGAGGACATCGGCTGGGCCGCCGTGTTTCTCGCCTCCGATGAGGCGCGCAACATCACCGGCCAGGCGCTGAACGTCGACGGCGGCGTGGTGATGCAGTAGAGCGGCCGCACTGCGATGGCCATGAATTTCGATTTCACCGAGTCCGAAGAGACGTTCCGCAAGGAGGTCCGCGGCTGGCTGGAGGCCAACCTGCCGGACGACCTGCGCGGGCCGCGCCTTCGCCGCCTCGCGGGCCGACCGCGACGAGGTGCGGCGGCTGCGCGCGTGGCAGCAGCGCATGTGCGAGGCGGGCTACGTCGGGCTCGACTGGCCGCGTCGAGTTCGGCGGGCGGGGCGCGACGATCGTGGAGATGGTCATCCTCTACCAGGAGATGGCCCGCGCCGAGTCGCCGCAGCTCGTCAACCGGGGCGGTGTGTCGATGCTGGGCCCGACGCTGATGAAGTACGGCACGCCCGCCCAGCAGAAGCGCCACCTGGCGAAGATCCTGACGGCCGAGGAGCTCTGGTGCCAGGGGTTCTCCGAGCCCAACGCGGGGTCGGACCTGGCGAACTCTGCAGACGCGCGGCGTCCGCGAGGGCGACCACTTCGTCGTCAACGGCCAGAAGGTCTGGACGAGCATGGCCCACGTCGCCGACTGGTGCTTCCTGCTCGTCCGCACCGACCCGACGGCGGCGAAGCACAAGGGCATCAGCTTCCTGCTCGTCGACATGAAGACGCCGGGCATCACGGTGCGGCCGCTCCGGCAGATCACCGGCGAGGCCGAGTTCAACGAGGTCTTCTTCGACAACGTGCGCGTGCCGGTCGACAACCTCGTCGGCAAGCTCAACGAAGGCTGGAGCGTGCGCCATCACCACGCTGGCGTACGAGCGCGATATTCTGACCGTTCATCCGCCACATCTCGCTCCGCAACGCGCTGCACCGGCTGGTCGCGCCTCGTGCGCGCAGGCGGCAGCGCGGCGCCGACCCGGTCATCTGCGGCAGAAGATGGCTGCCCTCTGGATCGCCGAGCAGGCGCTCCAGCTCAACGGCTACCGGAGCCTCACTAGGATCCTGCGCGGCGGCGCGCCCGGGCCCGAGGGCTCGACGTCGAAGCTCTTCTGGAGCCAGGTCGATCAGGAGCTGGCGCACGTCGCCACCGAGGTGATCGGTCCCTACTCGCAGATCGCCGGCGAATCGGCGTGGGCGCCGGACGGCGGTCAGTGGGAGTTCTACGAGCTGCTCGCGCGCGCGAGCGGAATCCGCGCCGGAACCTCCGAGATCCTCCGCAACATCCTCGCCGAGCGCGTGCTGGGCCTGCCGAAGGACTAACCCGAAAGGACACACCGGCATGAGTGAGCCTGCTCTACGACGTCGAGGACAAGGTCGCGACGATCACGCTGAATCGGCCCGACAAGCTCAACGCGTTCACGCGCGACATGATCGACGCGTGGGCGAAGGCGCTCAACGCCGCGCAGACCGACGACAGTGTCAACGTCATCGTGGTGACGGGCTCCGGCCGCGCGTTCTGCTCGGGCGGCGACGTCGGCCGCATGCGGGATGGCGAGCCCAGCGCGCTCGACGGCAAGAACACCCTCTGGGAAGGCGTTCATCGCGTGCCCAAGACGCTCGAGACGGTGGACAAGCCGGTCATCGCGATGGTCAACGGTCTCGCGGTCGGCGCCGGCATGGGCATGTGCGTCATGTGCGACATGCGCGTGGCCGCCGAGTCGGCCCGGTTCTCCACCGGCTACGTCCGCGTCGGCCTCGTGCCGGGCGACGGCGACACCTACTTCCTGCCGCGTCTGGTCGGCGCCGCCAAGGCGCTCGAGCTCCTGTGGACCGCCGACTTCATCGAGGCGCCCGGAGGCCCATCGCCTCGGGCATCGTGCAGCGCGCGTGGTGCCGGACGCGCAGCTGAAGGACGCCACGTACGCGCTGGCCCGGCAGATCGCCGACGGACCGCAGATCCCGATCCGGATGATCAAGCGGCTCGTCTACCAGAGCCTCCCCGGCTCGACCTGCGCACGCACTCGACCTGGTCTCGTCCCACATGTCGATCGTGCGGCAGACCGCCGACCACGCCGAGGGCGTCGCCGCGTTCAGCGGGAAAAGCGGCCGCCGAGGTTCCAGGAGGCGCTGAGGCGAGACGCTGAGATGGGAGAGTAGCCCCGGTACTGGCCACTGGTCGAGCGCGGACGAGACGCCGCCGGCCGTGACGATGCGTCCCTCGTCCACCACGCGCCGGTTCGTCACCACCTCGCGGCAGAGCGGACGCAGGAGCTCGACCGCCTGGTGGTGGGTCATCGCGCGCTTGTCGCGGAGATAGTCGGCGCAGCCGAGCAGGAGCGCGCCGGAGCAGACCGAGGCCAGCGGCCGCTCGTCGCCCCAGGTCTTCAGGTAGTCGACGGCGCGCTTGTTGTCCATCAGCGTGACGGTGCCGAGCCCGCCCGCGACGTAGAGCAGATCGAAACTCGAGAGGTCTTCGTACACCGAGTCGGGCGTGATCCTGAGGCCGCTCTCGTCGACGATCTCGGCCTCGGTCCCGATGACCCGATGCGTGACCTCCTTGGATCGATGGACATCGCCGCGACGCGCCGCAGCGCGTCGTAGGCGCCGATGAAGTCGAGCATCGTCAGGCGCGGGAAGACGAGAAACGCGCGATGCGCTTCGGCGGCATGGCGTCAGCAGAGGCTGGACCGAGGCCTTGTGGCGCTGGGCCAGCGCCTGATAGCCTTCCGGGTTCGCGCGTCACCCAGCGCTCGGCCGGCGTGCCGGCGAGCGGCCCGCGGACCTTGGCCGGCGTGCCGAGGGCGAGCATGCCTTCCGGGAATCTCCGTGCTCGGGCGTCACGAGGGCGCCGGCGGCCACCATGGCGCGGCGCGCCGATCCGCGCGCCGTCGAGCACGGTCGGCGCTGTTGCCGATCAGAGCATTCCTCGCCGAGCGACGCCGCGTGGATCGTGCAGTTGTGGCCGACGGTCGAGCCGGCGCCGATCTCGGTGCCGCCGCGCGGCGTGACGTGGACGACCGCGCAATCCTGCACGTTGGCGCCGCGGCGCACCACGATCGAGTTGAAGTCGCCGCGAAGGACGGCGTTGTGCCAGACCGACGCGCGCTCCTCGATCGTCACGTCGCCGACGAGACACCGCGGTGGGCGCGACGAACGCCGTCGGATGCACCTTCGGGGCGCTTGCCCTCGAAGCTGAACAGTGGCATGGGCTGGACCCCGCAGTATCCTCGAACTGGCTTCTCATCTTACTCGAATGCGGACAGCGACCGGAGGTGGGAATGCCGTTTCCGAAGATCGCGGCCGTCGCCACGCGCGACGCCGCCTCATCGGTTCACGCAGGCGCACGCTGCTCGCTGCTCGCCGGCTACGCCGACGAGGAGCGACGCGGCTTCTTCCGCCGCAGCGACATCGACGGCCGGCATCTCGTGGATCGATCCGGCCACCTTCCGGCCCGACGAGTCGGTCGACGAGCTCAACGATCGCTTCCGCGCGCCGGCGCGCTTGCACCTCGGCGAGTCGGCGGCGCGTGGCGCGCTGGCGCGGGCCGGCTGGGACGCGCTCGAGCGTCGATTTCATCGCGACCACGACGTGCACCGGACGTGCTTACGCCGAGCCTCGACGCGCACCTGATCAGCCGGCTCGGCTGCCGCCCCGACATCCAGCGCGTTCACGTCGGGGACACCGGCTGCGCCTCGGCGATGGTGGCGCTCCAGCAGGCGGCGAACCACCTGCACCGCGTTCCCGGGCGCCGGGCGCTCGTCATCGCCGTCGAGATCTGCTCGGCCGCCTACTACCCTGGACGACCGGCTGGAGAGCGCGGTGGCGCACGCGATCTTCGCCGACGGCGCCGGGCGCGCTCGCCGTCACCACCGGCGGCCGGGGCCGTCGATCGTCGCCGCACCGGACGCTCTTTCACTCCGAGCATCTCGGCGCCATGGGATTCGAGTATCCGGGCGGGCGGCCGCGCGTGATCCTCTCGAAGGACGTGCGGCGCATCGGCGCCACCATGATGCGCGAGATGGCGACGATCCTGATGGCGCACGCAGGGGCTCAAGCGCGAGGACATCCGCTACTGGGTGCTGCACTCTGCGGGCCGTCGCGTGATCGACCGCGCGCGGGCGCTCCTGGACCTGAGCGAGGAGCAGGTGGGCCACTCGCGCGCGGTCTTGCGCCGCTACGGCAACATGTCGTCGGCGACGATTCTCTTCGTGCTGGAGAGACGCTGCGCGCCGAGGCGCCCGTCCCGGGCGACTGGGCGCTGATGATCGGCCTCGGTCCCGGCTTCGCCGCCGAGGGAGCCCTCCTCCGGTGGTGACAAAGTGACAAACAGCGATGCCGACTGGAACGGGTCGGAAACGGGCGTGTCGGAGCCACCACGCACCTGTCTCAGGCCACCCTCGGTAGCGGCCTCGAGGCACCCGCTCCAATGAAACGCACCGAGGCGCGCGTGAAGTGCCTGGACGGGGCGATCGGCGCGGCGAGCTCGCCGCCACGCTCGCCGGACATCGACCGTCTCAACGCCTGGTTCGGCGGGCATGCGCTGACGCGGCGCCGGATCGGTCGCCTGCACGGCGGACGTGCCGCACGATCGGGCGCTGAGCGTGGTCGACGTCGGCGGCGGCACCGCGGCGTTCGCGCGTGCGCCTGGCCGCATGGGCGCGCCGGCATCGGGCGGGCCATCCGCATCGTGGTCGTCGAGCGCGATCCGGCGACGCCTGCGCGCTCGCCCGCCGCGTCGTCGTCGGCGTACCCCGAGGTGCTGCTGATCCAGGGCGACGCGACGGCGCTGCCGTTTCACGCGCACAGCCGTCGACATCGTCTCCAGCAGCCTGACGCCTTCATCACCTCGAGCCCGAGCAGGCGGTGGCGGGCCTCCGCGAGATGACGGCGGCCGCCCGCATCGCGGTCGTCGTGAACGACCTTCTGCGCCGGCGGCTGTCGCTCGGCCTGGTCTGGCTGGCGACGCGCCTCCTGCGGTGTCATCCGATCTCGCGCCACGACGGGCCGCTCTCGGTCCGGCGCCGCTCCTATTCGCGGGACGAGCTGCGGCGCTCGCCGCGCGGGCGGCGCGCGCACCGGCTGACGGTCCGCGAGTATCCGGTGCTGGGTCGTATGCTGGCGGTGCTCTTCGTGACGACGGACGTCATCGTCGTCGGCGCCGGGCCCGCGCGGAGCGGCCACGGCCATCTTCCTCGCCGAGCACGGTCTCGCGGTCCGGCTCGTCGGATCGCGCGCGATTTCCGCGCCCGAAGCTCTGCGGCGAGTACCTGAGCCCCGAGGCGCCCCGGCTGCTGGACCGGCTGGGCGCGCTGCAAGGCGGTCGACGCCGTCGCGAGCCCGCTGAGCGGCATGCGGATCACCGCGCCCGACGGCACGACGCTCGTCGGCCGATACCACGCCATCGGGCCCTGGCGTCCCTATCGGGAGCACGCGATGGCGCTCTCGCGTGAGGTGCTCGACACCATCCTGGTCGATCGTGCGCGCGCGCTGCCCGTCGAGCTCAGCGAGGGGATGCGCGTCACCGACGTTCTGGTCTCGGGGCGACCGGGTGCTGGGGTCGAGGCGGTCGACGCCGACGGCCGCCGCCTCGACGCTGCGCGCTCCGCTGACGATCGCCGCCGACGGCCGCGCCTCGGTCGTCGCGCAGCGCCTCGGCCTCCGGCGCCCTCATCGCCTCCGGCGGATGGCCCTCGTCACCTACGTCGAGGACGTCCAGGACTCTCGGGCACTTCGGCGAGATCTTCGTCAGACCCGCCGGACTACGCGATCCTCAACCCCGATCGCGCCGGGCCGCGCGAACCTCAGCCTCGTCGTGCCGCTGGCGCACGCGGCGCCGTGGAGCGGGCGGCTCGACAGCTTCTTCGCGACGCGCGCGAAGCACCTTCCGCACCTGGCCCGGCGGATCGCCGGCGGCCGGCGGGTCGCGCCCGTGCGGGCGATGGGCCCGCTCGCCTATCGGGTGGATCCGCCGCGGACCGGCGGGGTGCTGATGGTGGGCGACGCCACCGGCTTCTACGACCCGTTCTCGGGCGAGGGATCTTCAACGGCCTGCGGAGCGCGGAGCTGGCCGCGGAGACCGCCGTGCGCGCGCTTCGCCGCGGGCGACCTCTCGGCGGCGGCGCTCGCCGGCTACGACCGCGCCCGGCGCCTGGCCTCGCGCGACAAGGAGCGCGTGACGCACGCGCTCCAGTTCCTGATCGCGCATCGCGCGCTCGCCAACCTGACGGCGCGGCTCCTGGCGCGCCGTCAGGGCCTGCTCGACCTCCTGCTCGGTATCCTCGGCGACTTCGTGCCGCCCCGCGCGCTCGTGACCGGCATTCTCGCGCGCTGACGATCCTGGCCACCCGCTGTCCGGACGGAGGAGAGACTCGATGAGCCGGAGCGACAACCTGCCTCGCCGTTTCGCGCGCATCTACACCGCGGCGATCACGGACGTCATGGACGAGATGGGTCTGCGGCGTCAGACGCTGCCGTCGACGATCCAGCCGCTCGCCGCCGGCATGCGTACGGCCGGCTACGCGTTTCCGGCGCGCGGCCGGGCGCACGCCGGCTCACCGCGCGAGCGCGATCAGACCCTGCGACGGTTTCTGGCGATGCTCGGCGCCGCGCCGGCGCCGACTCCGGTGCTGGTGCTCGCCGCTCACGACGAGGTCGCGGCGCACTTCGGCGAGCTGAGCGCATCGTGGTTCCGCGCCCGCAAGGTGCGCGGCGCCGTGATCGACGGGGCGACCCGCGACACCGCGTCGATCGTGCGGATGGGATTCCCGACCTTCGTGCGCTACCGGAGTCCACAAGATTCGGTGCCGCGCTGGCGGGTGACGGACTGGGGCCAGCCGGTGACGATCGGCGGCGTGCGCGTGAGCCTGCGGTGACCTCGTCGTCGGTGACCTCGACGGCGTCGTCGTCGTGCCCGCGCCGCGCCGCCCACGAGGTGCTCGGGCGCTGCGAGAAGCTGGTCGCGGACCGGAGGACCGCGTGCGCTCCGCGGTCCGGCGCGGCATGACCGCCGCTGGCCGCCTACGAGAAGTTCGGGCGCGTTCTGAGGCCAGCGGTAGCCGCGGAGCCGTAGCCGCGCGCCGGCGGTTGCGCGGGGGGCGCGCGGGCGGTGGCGGGTGCCGGCTCTCGTCTCGCGCCTCGGCGCCGGCGATCTCGGGCAGCCCGGCCTCTTTCAGCGGCTTTGCCGATGTGGTCGCGGATCCACTTGCCGTCCCACCACTCGAGTGGCGTGACCGACACGCCGTTGACGAGCACCTCGTAGTGCAGGTGGTCGCCGATCGCGAGCCCGGTCGATCCGGTTCGCGCCCGATCTCCTGACCCCTTTTCGACGCGCGTCGCCGACCTTCACGGCCGATGCTCGAGAGGTGCGCGTAGCAGCGTCTGCAGGCCCAGGCCGTGGTCGATCACCACCGTGTTGCCGTAGATCGTGAGCGGCCCGGCGAAGACGACGACGCCCTTGTTGGCGGCCGGGACCGGCGACTGCTCGCGTGGACGCGAGGTCATAGCCGAAGTGCACCTGGCGGTCGATCTCGCGGCCCGGCATAGACGTAGGTGCGCAGTTCGGCGAAGTTCGCGAACACCTTGGAGTTCCGCGGCTGGACGAACGGCCCCTGCCAGAGCGGCTTGTCGGCCGTGGTGGCGCCAACCTTCCGCTTCGTCTCCTCGGCCTGGCGGCGAAGGTCGCGGTTGATGATCAGGAAGCCGTCGAGGAGCGGCTCGCTCGCCGGGCGCTGGGGCAGGAGCTCCGGGACCTTGCGCCTGGAGGAACGCGTCCTTGATCTCGATCGTGTCGCGGGGAACTTGCGCGGCTTGATCTCGGCCGGAACGCCGCGCGCCGCGGCGTTGCCGGCCTTCGTCGGTCGAGCGGATCGCCAGCGCCACTGCCGGCGTCGAAGTCCCACGGCAGGGCGATCAGCGCGACGCGCGCGCCGCGATCTTCCGGGCCGTAGGCGAACGACGGGAACACGAGCGGGCCCGCGCTCACGTCGGTACGCGCGGCGCCGGTCACGCGGAACGCGACGAGCCCGGTGCCGCCGGGCGACAGGTAGCGGCGTGGCGGCGAGCAGCTCGATCTTCGGCGGCGTGAGGTCGACGGTGACCGGGTAGCTGGCGATCGCGCGGTCCTCGCGCCGCCAGCGGCCGCCAGAAGTCGTCGCGCGCCCACACCTCGAGGGTGGCGTTGCCCTCGCGGAGCCGGAGCGCCGCCGCTCTCCACCACGAGGGGAATCTCCACGCGCCGGCCGAGCGCGCCTCCTGCTTGGTCACCGCCGTCGGGCGTGCCCGACTGCACGACCCGGACCTCGACGCGCGTCACGTTGCCGCGCCGGGCCTCGAGCACGAGCTTGAACGGCGTCTTCTGGCCGAGGAAGCGCGGAGGCGTCGACGAGGGCCTGACCCCGGGAACCGTCTGGCGCCAGCCGAGATACGACACCGAGCCGACCACGGCGAGGAGCAGGATCAGGACGAGGAGCACCCAGGCTTTCGCGCGAGACCGCTTGGGCACGAGGCGGATGATACCATGCCGAGCGACGACGGCCGGCGAAGGAGATCGCGTCATGAGAGGAGAGCTCGTGTTCGTCTCGCTGGCGCTGTTCGTCGCCGCCGGGCTCTGCGAGATCGGCGGCGGCTATCTGATGTGGCGCTGGCTCCGCGAGGGGCAGAGCGCGCTGCTCGGCGCGGTCGGCGCCGCGGTGCTGGTCCTAGTGCGGCGTCGTTCCGACTCTCCAGCCCGCACCGTTCGCCCGCGCCTACGCGGCGTACGGTGGCGTGTTCGTCGTCCTCTCGCTCGCGTGGGGCGCCGTCGTCGCGCGCGAGAGCCCCGATCGCTTCGACCTGCTCGGCGGTCTCCCGTGCCCCTCGCCGGCGTCGCGGTGATCATCGTACTCGCCGCGCGCCTGACGCCGGCGTCGCGGTGCCAACCTGACACCCGCCGTGACCGCTCAGTAGCATGACCCGGTGTCGACCACCGTCTGGCTGATCCCGGCCTTTCCGCTCGTCGGCGCGCTCATCAACATGTTCTTCGGCGGCGTCATCGGCCGCCGCGCGCACTGGATCGCGGTGCCCGCGCTGGCCGGCTCGTTCGTCGCGTCGTGCTCGCGTCTTCTCGGCCGTCGCGTCCGGCGGCAGCGTTCACCGGCGACGCTCTTCCGCTGGATCGTCGCCGGCGACTTCGAGACCGCAGTCACCGCGCACGTCGATCCGCTCACCGGCGTCATGCTGCTGGTCGTGACCGGCGTCGGCTCGCTGATCCATCTCTACTCGATCGGCTACATGCACGACGATCCCGGCTACGCGCGCTACTTCGCGTACCTGAACCTCTTCGTCGTTCTCGATGACGATGCTGGTGCTCGGCCGGCAACTTCCTGCTCCTCTACGTCTTCTGGGAGGCGGTCGGGCCTCTGCTCGTATCTGCTGATCGGCTTCTGGTACACGCGGCAAGTCGGCGGCGCGACGCGGGCAAGAAGGCGTTCATCGTCAACCGCGTCGGCGACTTCGGCTTCGGCCTCGGCATCATGTGGCTCTGGACCGCGCTCGGCACGCTCGACTACGGCGAGTGTGTTCGCGGCGGCCGCCGACCTGTCGCCGCCGGACGGCGACCGGCATCGCGCTGCTCCTCTTCCTGGGCGCGTGCGGCAAGTCGGCCCAGCTGCCGCTGCCACACCTGGCTGCCCGACGCGATGGAGGGCCCGACGCCGGTCTCCGCGCTCATCCACGCCGCGACGATGGTCACGGCCGGCGTCTACATGGTCGCGCGCAGCCACGTGCTCTTCGAGCGCTCGCCGGCCGCGCTCGAGGTCGTCGCGCTGGGTCGGCGTGGCCACCGCGCTCTTCGCCGCCACCATCGGCCTCGTCCAGACCGACATCAAGCGCGTGCTCGCCTACTCGACGGTGAGCCAGCTCGGCTACATGTTCGCCGCGCGTCGGCGTCGGCGCGTACGCGGCCGGCATCTTCCACCTCGTGACGCACGCCTTCTTCAAGGCGCTCCTGTTCCTCGGCGCCGGCAGCGTCATCCACGGCCTCGGGCGGCGAGCAGGATCTCCGGAAGATGGGCGGGCTGTCGCCGCGGATGGTGCCGACGACGCATCACGATGCACGATCGGCGCGCGTCGGCCTCGCGGGCCTGCCCGGGCTGGCCGGGTTCTTCTCGAAGGACGAGATCCTCGCCGCGGCGTTCGCGAGCGGGCACCGCGCTGGATGTGGGCGCTCCTCGCTGCTGGGCGCGTTCCTGACCGCCGTTCTACACGTTCCGGCTGCTCTTCCTCGCCTTCTTCAGCGGCCCGCGGATGACGCAGGAGGCCGCCCATCACGTCCACGAGTCGCCGCGGGGTGATGACGTTGCCGCTGATCGTCCTCGCGCATCCTCACCGTGGTCACCGGGGCTGGCCGTCGGCATCCCGTCGGACCAGCGGGACACGCGTTCGCGCGCTTCCTGGCGCCGGTGTTCCCGCTGCACGAGGGCGGGCACGGCGGCTTCGCCGCGCTGCTGATCCTCGTCCTGGCGGTGCTCGTGTTCGCCGCCGGGTTCGCGCTGGCGCTGGTTCATGTACATGGCCGGCCGCATCCGCGCCGCCGAGATCGGCGCAGCCGCAGACGGCGGTCCACGCGCTCCTGCTCAACGCCTACTACGTCGACGCGCTCTACGACCGCGCTGATCGTGCGGCCGCTCCTCGCGCTGTCCGTGTTCCTGGCGCGCGTCGTTCGACCTCGGCGGTCGATCGACGGGCTCGTCAACGGCTCGGCCGCGCGGTGGTGGCGTGGGCGGCGGGCGATGCGCCGGCTCCAGACCGGCTACACCGTGAACTACGCCCTCACGATGCTGGCCGGCGCGGTCGCCGTCGTCGCGTTCCTCCTGAGCCGATGACCCGCACGACGCCACGGCCCGCCGCCGATGATCCCGCTCGCGCTGGTCACGTTCCTCCCGCTGGCGCCGGCGCGGCTCGCGCCTCCTGTTCGTCCCGCGGCGGTCGGTCGGCGTCCTGCGGCCTGCGTCCGCTGGCGGTCACGCGTCGCTGACGTTCGCGCTGCTCGCTGCCGCTCTACTTCGGCTTCGACGCGCGATGCGACCGGCTACCAGTTCGAGGAGAACCGCGCGGTGGATGCCGACGCTCGGCGTCGGCTATCACGTCGGCATCGACGGCATCAGCCTGCTGCTCGTGCTGCTCACGACCTTCCTCATGCCGCTGGCGCTCGTCTCGGCGCTGGCACGCCGATCGAGGACCGCGTCCAAGGAGTTCGTCGATCGACGATGCTCGCTCCTCGAGACGGGGATGCTCGGCGTCTTCGTGAGCCTCGACCTCTTCCTCTTCTACGTCTTCTGGGAGGCGATGCTGATCCCGATGTACTTCATCATCGGGATCTGGGGCGGGCCGCAACCGCGTCTACGCCGCGGTCAAGTTCGTCCTCTACACGATGGTCGGCTCCGCTCCTCATGCTGGTCGCCATCCTCGGCCTCTACTATCAGCACGGCGCGGCGACCGGGACGCTACACGTTCGACCTGCCGCGTGCTGGCGCGGTGCGTGATGCCGCCCGGCCTGCCGCAGAACCTCATGTTCCTGGCCTTCGCGCTGGCCTTCGCCATCAAGGTGCCGCTGTTCCCCTTCCACACCTGGCTGCCCGACGCCCACGTCGAGGCGCCCACGGCCGGGCAGCGTGATCCTGGCCGGCGTCCTGCTCGAAGATGGGGACGTACGGCTTCCTGCGCTTCTGCCTGCCGCTCTTCCCGGACGCGAGCCTCGCGTTCGGGCCGCTGGTCGTGCGCGCTCGCGGTGATCGGCATCGTCTACGGCGCCTGGGTGTCGACGGTGCAGCCGGACATGAAGAAGCTCGTCGCCTACTCGAGCGTGAGCCACCTCGGCTTCGTGCATGCTCGGCATCTTCACGCTCAACCAGCAGGGCGCTGGTGGGCGGCATCATCCAGATGGTCAACCACGGGCTGTCGACCGGGCGCGCTCTTCCTCATGGTCGGCATGATCTACGAGCGCCGCCACACGCGGCTCATCGCCGACTTCGGCGGCCTGTGGACGCGTCGATGCCCGCGCTTCTCGGCGCTGTTCCTCGTCGTCGTGCTGTCGTCGCTCGGGCTGCCCGGGCTGAACGGCTTCGTCGGCGAGTTCCTGATCCTGGTCGGCGCGTTCCAGGTCGGAGCCCGTGGCTCGCCGCCGTGCGCCGACCAGCGGCATCATCTTCGCGGCGGTCTACCTGCTCTGGATGTACCAGCGCGTGATCTTCGGCGAGGTCACCCACGAGGCGAACCGCGGGCTGCGCGACCTCGACCGCCGCGCGAGTGGGCGGTGCTGGTGCCGGTGGTGGTGCTCATCGTGTGGATCGGCGTCTACCCGGCGGCCTTCACCGGCAAGACCGGAGGCGACGATCGAGGCGCTGATCGCCCAGGTGGAGGCGAAGGCCGGCGGTGAACGCGCTGATGGACGAGCGATCGCATCCTTGCCGCCGCCGTCGCCCTGCTCGGCCGCTGCTGCCGACCCTGATCGTGCTGGCGTCGCCGGCGCTGCTCGTGATGCTGCTGGAGCTCGGCCCGCGCGCCACCCGCAAGGAGCATCCTGGCGGTGACCGCGCTGGCCGGCGTGATCGGCGCGCTCGCTGGCGACGCGTCGCGCAGTGGGGCGCCGACGGCGCGCGTTCCGCGACATGGTCGTGCTCGACAACTACGCGCTCTTCTTCAACGTGGTCATCTGCTACGCCGGCGCCCTGGTCGTGCTGCTGTCGATGGACTACCTGCGGCGCCGCGGGAGCGAGTCCGGCGAGTACTACGCGCTCGTGCTCTTCGCGACCGCCGGCATGATGCTCCTGGCCGTCGGCCGGCGACCTGATGCGTGGTCTTCCTGGCCCTCGAGCTGATGTCGCTCTCGCTCTACGTGCTGGCCGGCCTGTTCAAGCCGCGAGCTGGCCTCGGGCGAGGCGTCGATGAAGTACTTCCTGCTCGGCGCCTTCGCCTCGTCGTTCTTCCTCTACGGCATCGCGCTCATCTACGGCGCCACCGGGACGACGAACCTCGACCGCATCGCCGCGGCGATGGCCGCGGCGACCGCGCGATCCGCTGTTCGTCATCGGCCTCGGGCTCCTGCTGGTCGGCTTCGGCTTCAAGATCTCGTCGGTGCCCTTCCACATGTGGGCGCCCGACGTCTATCGAGGGCGCGCCCACGAGCGTCGACGGCGCTGATCGCCACGGGCTCCAAGGCCGGCGCCTTCGCGGCGCTGATCCGCGTGCTGGCGGCGGCTGCCGCGGGGCCTCGCGCCCGACTGGGCGGCGCTGCTCTGGGCCGTCGCGGCCGTCACGATGACCGTCGGCAACGTGGTCGCGATCGCGCAGTCGAACCTCAAGCGGATGCTCGCCTACTCGTCGATCGCCCACGTCGGCTACATGCTGGTCGGGCTCGTGGCCGGCGGCGCGGCCGGGACGCGGCGCCGTGCTCTTCTACCTGCTGGTCTACACGTTCACGACCGCCGGCGCGTTCGGCGTCATCACGCTGTGCGAGCGCGCGCGCGACGGAGGCGGTCGAGGTCGGCGGACTACGCGGGGCTCGCCGCGGCGCCATCCGTCCTGGCGCGCGGCCCTCGGCCTCTTCCTGCTCTCGCTCATCGGCATTCCGCCGCTGGCCGGCTTCGTCGGCAAGTTCTACGTGTTCGGCGCGGCGGTGCGGGCCGGCTACGTCTGGCTCGCGGTCATCGGCGTGCTGAACTCCGCGGTGGCGGCCTACTACTACCTGCGCGTGATCGTCTACATGTACATGCGCGAGCCGGAGGGCGCGGCGACCGCCTACGCGCCGTCGTTCGCCGGCGGCGCTGGCGCTGGCGGTGGCGCTGCTCGGCATCGTGCTCCTCGGCGTCGCTGCCGGCGCCCTTCGCCGATCTCGCCCAGGCCGCCGTCGCGCCGCCCTCGTTCGCCTAGGTGCCGCCGACCTTCGTCCTGCCGCATCGCGGCTGGCTCTTCGATCTCGACGGGACCGTGTACCGCGGTGAGGCGCTGGTTCCCGGCGCCGACCGACGCGATCGCCGCCCTGCGGGCGGCCGGCCGACGGGTCGCCTTTCTCTCCAACAAGCCGATCCAGACCCGCGACGACTACGCCCGCAAGCTGACGCGCCTGGGCATCCCGACGCCGGTGGACGACGTGATCAATTCGTCCCTGGTGCTCGCGCGCCATCTGGCGCGCCTCGATCGCGGCGCGCCCGGTGTTCGTCATCGGCGAGCCGCCACTGATCGGCGAGCTTCGCGACCACGGCTTCGAGGTGCGCACGCGACCACCGCGTCCGCTGGGTGGTGATCGCCTTCGATCGCACCTTCGACTACGCGAAGCTGAACACGCGCGCTGCAGGCCGGTGCGGCAGGGCGGCGCGGCTGATCGCCACCAACCCCGATCGGACGTGTCCGACCGAGGCCGGCGAGATTCCCGATTGCGCCGGGCATGACCGCCGCCGTCGAGGCGGTGACCGGGCGCACGGTCGAGGTCGTCGTCGGCAAGCCGTCGCCGATCATCCTCGAGGTGGCGCTGGCGCATCTCGGCGTGACCGGCGAGCGAATGCGCGATCGTCGGCGATCGGCATCGAGACGGACATCGTGATGGGCAAGCGGCTCGGACTGGCCACCGTCCTGGTCCTCACCGGCATCACCCCGGCCGGCGATCCCCGCATCGCCGAAACCGCCCCCGACCTGATCCTCTCCCTCCCTCCGCGACCTGGTCCGCTGACGCGGACGCACGCATCCGGCCGTCAGCCCGGAAGACAGTGGGGTCGAGACGACCACGCGGCACGCGTGCGCTGCTCCGCTGTGGCTGGGCTCCATCTGGGCGCTCGACTCCCGTCGTCGCGCACTGGGAACGGGTCCCTTCGACCCCACTGTCTTCCGGGCTGACAGCCGGATGCGTGACCCGAAGCGACGGCTCCGGCCGGCGGCGGCGCAGCCGGCCGGGATGTGGCAGGGGTCGAAGGGACCCGTTCCCGCCCGCGGCGGCGGAAGAGACGCGCCGGGATGGAGCCCAGCCACAGCGGGGCAGCGCACGCGTGCCGCGTGGTCGTCCCGACCCCTGCCACATCCCGGCCGGCCGCGCCGCCGCCAGCCGAGAGGCGGCCGCCGAAGCTGACGGCGCTCCTGGCGGGAAGTACGGTGTGACGAGGCCGCGAGCGGCCGAGGAGCGAGCCATGAGCAAGACCACACCGGAGTGGGCGGAAGAGATCGGCCGTCGTCTCGACGGCATGGTGGCGCTGAGGCGGGACTTCCATCGCCATCCGGAGCTGTCGTTCGAGGAGCGGCGGACCGCGGAGATCATCGCCGAGCGCCTCTCACGCCGCCAAGCTCGAGGTGCGCACGGGCGTCGCGCGCACCGGCGTGGTCGCCGTGCTGCGCGGCGATCGGCCCGGTCGCACCATCGCCTGGCGCGCCGACATCGACGCCCTGCCCCTCACCGAGACGCTCGACGCTGCCGTTCAGGTCGGCGACGCCGGGCGTCATGCACGCGTGCGGGCACGACGGCCACACGCGCCATCGGCATCACGCTGGCCGAGATCCTGGCGGCGCGCCGCCGCGAGGTGCCGGGCACCGCGGTCGTTCATCTTCCAGCCGGCCGAGGAAGTCTTCGGCGGCGCCAAGCCGATGATCGAGGCCGGCGCGCTCGACGATCCCCGGGTCGAGCGAGGTGTACGGGCTTCACCTGACAACGCAGACGCCGGTGGGCCGGGTCAGCGTCCGGCCCGGCCCGGCGATGGCGTCGGCCGACTTCTTCGACGTCGAGATCACGGGCCGCGGCGGACACGGCGCGCTATCCGCACCTGTCGATCGATCCCGTCACCGTCGCCGCCAACATCCTGCTCGGCATGCAGAACCTCGGTCTCGCGCGAGGTCTCGGCGCAGGAGACGGCCGTCCTCACCGTGGGGCAGATCGTGGCCGGGACCAAGCACAACATCATCCCGGCGACCGCGGTCATGCGCGGCTCGCTGCGCACCTTCAGCCCGGCCGTGCGCGATCAGGTCAAGGAGCGGCTGGGCGCGTTCGCGGCGCGACATCGCCCGCGCCTACCGCGCCGAGGCGACCCTGGGGTTCATGGGCGAGGGATGCCCGACCGTCGTCAACCACGAGCGCGAGTCCGCGCCTCGTGCGCGCGTGCGCGGTGGACGAGCTGGGCGGCGACGCCGTGACGGGCGGAGCCTCGTGATGGCCAGCGACGACATGAGTCTGTTCCTCCAGGCCCGGCCGGGCTGCTATTTCCAGGTCGGGCATCGCGCCGGCGACTGGACCGACGCGCCCGCATCACGCGCCGGAATTCGAGATGAACGAGGACGGGCTGCCGGTCGCCCTGCGCCTCGCCACGCGCGTCATGCTCGAGGCTCTGCGCGGGTGAGGGGCGGCCACCGGGCGCACCGTCCCGGACCTTCGAGAGAGTGCGTGATCCGATGAACAATCGTCCCTGGCCTTTCGAGGATGCCGAGTACGACGTGGTCGTCATCGGCGGCGGCATGGCCGGCGCCGGGGTCGCGCGCGATCTGGCCCTGCGCGGCGTGTCGATCGGCGCTGATCGAGCAGGGCGACTTCGCGTCGGCCACGACGTCGCCAGTCGTCGAAGCTGATCCACGGCGGCCTGCGCTATCTCGAGCTGTTCGACTTCTCGCCTGGTGCGCGAATCGCTCCGCGAGCGCGAGACGCTGCGCCGTCTGGCGCCCCACCTCGTGCGGCCGCTGCCGTTCCTGGTGCCGATCTACCGGGAGTCGTCGCGCAGCCTCATCAAGGTGCGCATCGGGTCTGAAGCTCTACGACTGGCTGGCGCCGGGCCGGGACCGGGAGCGCTATCGCGTACTGCCCGCGGTCGACGCGCTCTCGCTCGAGCCGGCGCTCCGGGCGCGCGACCTCCGCGGCGCCGGCTACTACTTCGACGATCTGCTCGTCTATCCCGAGCGGCTCTGCCTCGAGAACGTTCTCTCGGCGTGCCGGCTCGGGCGCGCGGGCCTTCAACTACGCCGCAGGTGGCCGAGATCGTCCGCGACCCGAAGCGGCGGATCACCGGCGTCCGCGCGCGCGACCTCCTGACCGGGCGCGTCGCGACGCTCGGCGCGCGGGTCGTCGTCAACGCGACCGGCCCGTGGGTGGACCAGCTCCGCGAGCTCGCCGCGCGTGTCCGAGCGCGGGCCCGCGCATCCTGCGGCGGACCAAGGGCATTCACTGCCTGCTGCCGCAGCTGACCGAGCGCGCCATCTACCACGCGACCGGCGACGACCGCATGATCTTCGTCATCCCGTGGCGCGAGTTCTCGCTGATCGGCGCGACCGACACCGACTTCGACGGCGACCTCGACCGCCTGCACGCCACCGGCGACGAGGTCGAACTACCTCCTGGACGAGGTGCGCAAGGTCCTGCCCGACCCGCGCGTCGTGCCTGACGGAGGTCGTCTACACCTACGCCGGCGTGCGCCCGCTCTCGTTCGAGAAGGGCAAGCGCGCATCCGGACGTCTCGCGCGCGCACAAGGTCGTCGCGGAGGAGCGCGGGCGCTTCCTGTCGATCACGGGCACCAAGCTCACCTGCTTCCGGAGCCTCGCCGCGGAGCTGGGCGACCAGGTCCTGTGCACGCTCGGCCGCTCGCGCCGCGAGCGCAGCGACCGGATCGCGCTCGACGGCACCGACGACGAGGCGCCGCGCGTCGAGGCGCGCGCGTGGCTCGACGTGTCCGGCGAGGTCGCGGCCACCGGACTCGGCCGTGAGACGCTCGAGACCGCTCGTGACCACGTACGGCCGCGGCTGGACGCGCGTGATCGAGCTCGCCGGCAAGGTGGCCGGCGGCACCGAGCCGCTGTGCCCTCGAACCCCGACATCGTGGCCGAGCTGCACCACGCGGTGCAGGACGAGATGGCGGTCTCGCTGCAGGACGTGCTGCTGCGGCGCACCGGCATCGGCACCAGCCGCTGCCAGGGCGAGGACTGCGCGGAGTCGATCGGGCGGCGCATGGCGCAGCTCCTCGGCTGGACGCCGCGCCGGCTCGACGCCGAGCTCGAGGCGCTATCAGGCGCACGTCGCGCGCTCGCAGCAAGTTCCGCGACGTAACCGTACGCCGGTCGCGCCGGCGTGCTATCGTGCGGCGCACGCTGGCGCGTATAGTGCCCGCACCGAAGCGCCCCGGCTCACTCGACTGCATGGAGGCGTCTCATGAAGCGCTCGGCGCTGCGCGTGCTCGTCGCGGCGGTGCTCCTCGCCGGCGCTCCTCGACCTCGGCGATCGCCGCGACCGAGATCCAGTTCTGGCACGCGATGACCGCGGTGCTCGGGCGAGCGGGTCAACGACATCGCCGGCAAGTTCAACGCCTCGCAGAGCGAGTACGTGGTGAAGGCGGTGCACAAGGGCTCCTATCCCGGAGACGCTCAACGCCGCGATCGCCGCCTATCGGGCGAAGCAGCCGCCGCACATCGTGCAGGTCTTCGAGGTCGGCACGCAGACGATGCTGTCGTCGGGCGCCGTGTATCCGGTGTATCAGCTCATGAAGGACAACGGCGTGGCGATCGACTGGAACGACCTGATCGGCCCGGTGAAGGGCTACTACTCGACGGGCGGCAACCTCTACTCGATGGCGTTCAACTCGTCGACGCCGATCCTGCTACTACAACAAGGACCTCTTCAAGAAGGCCGGGCTCGCCCGACAAGGCCGCCGGCGACCTGGGACGAGGTCGAGGCGATGGCGAAGAAGCTCCAGGCCGCCGGCGTGAAGTGCGCCGTTCGGCTCGGCGTGGCCGTCGTGGGTGCTGGTCGAGAACATGCACGCGCTACCACGATCAGCCGCTTCGCCGATCGACAGCAACGGCTTCGACGGTCTGGCGACGACGCTCAAGATCAACGGACCGTTCGGCGTGAAGATGATGGAGCTGCTCGCGCGCGGCGCCAAGGAGGGCTGGTTCACGTACGGCGGGCGGGTCAACAAGGCCGAAGCGCTCATGACCGCCGGCGAGTGCGGGATCTTCACCACGTCGTCGGCCTACATCGGCAACCTCACACGCGCCGCGAGGGCAAGTTCGCGTGGGGCACCGGGTTCGCTGCCGCGGCTCGCGCGGCTACCCGCAGGGCAACTCGATCATCGGCGGCGCCACGCTCTGGGTCATGAAGGGCGCCAAGCCCGAGGAGTACAAGGGCGTCGCGCAGTTCTTCAAGTATCTCGCTTCCACCGAGAACCAGGCGTGGTGGGCGGGCGTGACCGAGACTACCTGCCGCTCACCAACGCCGCGGCCAAGGCGATGGAGGCCTCGGGCCACTACGCGAAGAACCCGAACCAGAAGACCGCCGTGAACCAGATGAACTCCGGCAAGACGACGCCGAACAGCCAGGGGATCCGGCTCGGGAACTTCAACTCGGTCCGCGACGCGATCGAGGAGCAGATGGAGTACATCTTCAGCGGCAACAAGACCGGCGAAGCAGGGCCTCGACGACGCGGTGGCGCGAAGAGGCAACGAGATCCTGAAGGAGTTCGCCGCTCTCTACAAGTAGTCTGCGGCTCCGGCGGATGAAACGCACCGTCTTCTCGCAATCGCTGGCTGCCCTACGCGCTCGTGGCGCCGCAGCTCGCCGTCACGGTCGTCTTCTTCTTCTGGCCGGCGTTCGACTCGCTGCGTCTGTCGCTCTACCGGGCGTCGCCGTTCGGCGACCGGATGATCTTCATCGGCGCCGCCAACTTCGAGCGGCTCCTCTCCGATCCGGCATACTTCCGGAGCGTCGCGACGAGCTTCGTCTTCTCGGCTGCTCGTGACCGTCGCGGGCATGGCGGTCGCGCTCCTGCTGGCCTCGCTCGCCAACGCCAAGATCCGCGGGCTCGCGCTGTACCGGACGCTCCTGCTGTGGCCGTACGGGATCGCGCCGGCGAGTGGCGGGCGTCATCTGGATGTTCGTCTTCCACTCCGTCGCTTCGGCATCCTGCCGTACCTGCTCTCGTTCGTGACGACGTACCAGTTCAACTGGTTCTTGAAGGGCTGGGTGGCGCTGGTGCTCGATCGTCGTCGCGGCGATCTAGAAGCAGTTCGGCTACAACCTGGCCTTCTACCTGGCCGGGCTCCAGGCCATCCCGGGCTCGGTGCTCGAAGCGGCCAGCGTGGACGGCGCGGGGCCGATCCGGCGATTCTTCGCGATCACGTTCCCGCTGCTCTCGCCGGTCACCTTCTTCCTGTTCACGCTCAACATGACCTTCTCGTTCTTCGAGACCTTCGGCCTCGTCCACGCGGTGACGCAGGGCGGCCCGGGCGACGCGACGTCGCATCCTGGTGTTCCGCGCGTGGAAAGACGGCTTCGACGGTCTCCAGCTCGGGCTACTCGGCCGCGCAGTCGGTGATCCTGATGCTCCTGGTGATCGCGCTGACCGCGGCGCAGTTCCGCTTCGCGGAGAAGAAGGTCACGTACTGATGGCGTCCACCAGTCCGGTCGCCTCCGCCGGCGCTGTCGCCACCGCCGCAGCCGGCTGACGGGCCGACTGCGGGCCGCCCGGCGGCGCGACAGGAGCGGCGTGATCGCGCACGCGATCCTCGTCGCCTCGGTGGTCGCGCTGGCGTTTCCGCTCTACTACGCGTTCGTCATCAGCACCCAGACGCTCGACGAGGTGACGAGCCTGCCGCCGAAGCTCGCGCCCTCGACGCACATGCTGCAGAACTACGCCGACGCGTGGACGCGCGTGAAGATGGGACGGCTCCTCCTCAACAGCGCGATCGTCGCGCTCGCGGTCGCGTTCGGCAAGATCGTGATCTCGCTCCTGTCCGCGTTCGCGATCGTCTACTTCAACTTCCGCGGCAAGCAGCTCGTCTTCTGGATGATCTTCATCACGCTGATGCTCCCGGTGCCCGTGCGGATCGTCTCCACCTACCAGGTGGTCAGCGTCCTCGGCTGGGTCGACACGTACTGGGGGCTCACGGTGCCGCTGATGGCGTCGGCGCACCGGCACCTTCCTGTTCCGGCAGTACTACCAGACCATCCCGGACTCGCTGGCCGAGGCGGCTCAGCTCGACGGCGCCGGCCCGCTGCGCTTCCTGTGGTCGATCCTCCTGCCGCTGTCGAAGGCGAACATCGCCGCGCTCTTCGTGATCCTCTTCGTCGTACGGCTGGAACGACTATCTGTGGCCGCTCATGGTGACGAACAGCCCGGAGATGCGGACGGCCGTGATCGGGATCGACTCGCTGATTCCCCGCACCTCGCAGCTGCCGGAGTGGAACGTGGCGATGGCGGCGGCGATGATGGTGCTGCTTCCGCCGTCGTCGGTCATCGTCGCGATGCAGCGGTGGTTCGTGAAGGGCCTGATCGAGACCGAGAAGTGACACGGATCGCGGCGCATCGCGGCGGCGCGGCCCTCTGGCCCGAGAACAGCCTGCTCGCGTTCCAGAGCGCGATCGCGCTGGGCAGCGACCTCCTCGAGTTCGACGTGCACATGACCCGCGACCGCGCTGCGTCGCGGTGATCCACGACGCCACGCTCGAGCGGACGACCGACGGCGCGGGCGCGGTCGCGTCCTGACGGCCGCCGACCTGCGGCCGCCTCCGGCTGCGCGGACCGGACAAGGCTGTTCAGCGGCGAGCACGTGCCGACCTGGACGAAGTGCTCGCCCTCGTGTCGGCGGCACCGGTGCCCGTGGGCTGCTCGATCGAGGTGAAGGCGCCCGCGCCCGGCGCTCGATACGAGGGACTCGGAAGAGCTGATCCTGGCCGCGCTCGCCGCGGTCGGGGCTCCAGGCGCGCGCCACCGTCATGGCGTTCGACCCCCGTGTGCTCGCGCGCGTGCGCGAGCTCGCGCCGCGAGCCCGCACGACGCTCCTGATCGAGCGCGCCGGCCTCGGCTGGGTCGGCGCGCGCCCCGAGCAGCTCGTCGACTGGGCGCGCGGCGGCCGGCGCCACCGACCTCGGTCTGGACTACACCCTGGTCGACGAGCCGCTGGTCGCGGCGGCGCACGCCGCGAACCTCGCGCTCGGCGTCTGGACGGTGAACGACCCGGAGGCCATTCGGCGGATGCTGGATCTCGGCGTCGATGATCATCACCAGCGATCGCCCCGATCTGGCCAGGCGCCTGCAGCGAGGCGGCTCGTGATGACGGCCCGCCGCTACGTCCTCGCTCTCGATCAGAGGCACCACCGGGATCGACCACCCTGGTCGTCGATCCCGACGGGCGCGTGCTCGCGCGGCGGCTACGCCGAGCTCCCGCAGTACTATCCCCAGCCCGGCTGGGTCGAGCACGACCCCGAGGAGATCTGGTCGACCGTCGAGCGGTCGGCTCGCGCGGCGCTCGCCGAGGCTCGGGTGACCGGGAGCGAGATCGCCGCGATCGGCATCACGAACCAGCGCGAGACCGCGATCGTGTGGGAACCGCGCGACGGGCGCCCCGATCCATCGCGCGATCGTCTGGCAGTGCCGCCGCACCGCTCCGCTCTGCGACCGGCTCCGCGCCGACGGGCTGGAGGGCGCCGTACGGCGGACGACGGGGCTCGTCCTCGACGCCTACTTCTCGGGCACGAAGATTCGCTGGCTGCTCGACGAGGTCCCCGACGCGCGCCGTCGCGCCGAACGCGGTGAGCTCGCCTTCGGCACCGTCGACTCGTGGCTCGTCTGGAAGCTCACCGGCGCCCGGGTCCACGCGACCGACGCGACGAACGCCTCGCGGACGCTGTGCCTCGACCTCCGGACCGGAGACTGGAGCGAGGAGATGCTGAAGATCCTCGGCATTCCGCGCGCGGTGCTTCTGGCGGTCACGCCGTCGTCCGGCGTTGTCGGAGAGACGACCGACCTCGGCTGGCTCCTCGCGGCGTACCCATCGCGGGCATCGCCGGCGATCAGCAGGCAGCACTGTTCGGCCAGGCGTGTCTGGCGCCGGGCGCGGCCAAGAACACGCTACGGCACCGGATGCTTCATGCTCCTGAACACGGGGCCCGAGCCGGTTGCCTCGTCGCACGGGCTCCTGACGACGATCGCGTGGCGGATCGGCGGCGCCACGACGTACGCGCGCTCGAGGGCAGCGTGTTCATCGCGGGCGCGGCGATCCAGTGGCTGCGCGACGGGCTCTGGCTGATCCGGAGCGCCGCCGAGAGCCAGGCGCTGGCCGAGTCGGTTCAGGATACCGGCGGCGTCCACTTCGTCCCGGCATTCGTCGGCCTCGGTGCGCCCTACTGGGACATGTACGCCCGCGGCACGATCGTCGGCCTGACGCGCGGCACGACCGGCGCGCATCTGGCGCGCGCGGCGCTCGAGGCGATCGCCTTCCAGAGCCGCGGACGTGCTGGAGGCGATGGCCGCGGACGCGGGATTGGCGGTTCGCGAGCTGCGGGTCGACGGCGGCGCGGCGGCGAACGACTTCCTGTGCCAGTTCCAGGCCGACATTCTCAAGGTCGCGGTGTTGAGGCCGCGGGTGATCGAGACCACCGCGCTCGGCGCGGCGTACCTGGCAGGGCTCGGCGCGGGCGTCTGGCGCTCCCTGGACGACGTCGAGCGGCGCTGGACGCTCGAGCGGCGGTTCGAGCCGAGATTGGACGAGGCGACGCGGACGGCGCGCTACGACGGCTGGCGTCGAGCCGTCGAGCGCGCCAGGGCGTGGGTGCTGCCCTGAAACCACTTTTGTCGACGACCGGCGAATGCCGGCGTGTACTGTAAGTGCGCGATGCGTTCCGGAGACGACACGTACGTCTGCGCTGCTGCTGGATAGACCCATGGAAGAGTGAACCGGGCGAAACCGGATAGACGATGGAGGAGACGGCCATGCAGTAAGAGGAATCGCAGGAAGACCGCGCGCCGACGCGCCGCGTTCAAGAAGAAGCAGAAGAAGCGCCGTGAGCGCGCCGCCGGCAAGGGTCGGTGACGGAGACGACCGATGAGACGATTCGCGATCCTGACGCTCGCAGCGCGTTGCTGGCTGCGGGCTGGTTCGGTCCGGACCGCGGCGCAGCCGCCGATCGAGGGCGAGCTGACCTTGATCACGCCGGTCTCGAAGTTCATCCACGACGCGGCGCTCAAGGCATTCTGCCGACTACGCCAAGGAGAAGTGGAACGTCACGGTGAAGGTCAACGCGATCCCGGCGGGCACGCCGGTCGCCTACGGGCGCATCGTCGAGTGGAAGGGCCGGCCGGAGGTCGACATCTTCTGGGGCGGCGAGTCGGCCCTGTTCGAGAAGCTCGCCGAGCAGAAGCTCCTGCAAAGGTCGAGATCTCCCGCGAGGCCTGGGACTCGATTCCGGCGTCGATCGGCACGCCCAAGCCGATCCCGCTCAAGGACAAGGACGGCTACTGGGTCGGCACCGCGCTCGAGCCCTACGGGCTCGTCTACCATCCGAAGAAGATCCAGCGCCTCGGCATTCCCGAGCCCAAGGAGTGGGACGATCTCCTGAATCCAAAGCTCAAGGGCGAGATCGCCCAGTGCGCGCCCACGCGGTCCTCGTCGTCGAACGCGACCTACGAGGTGATCCTGTCGATGCTCGGCGAGGACAAGGGCTGGGACTGGCTCCGCAAGCTCGCCGGCAACACCGGGCTCTTCACCGCGCGGAGCCGCGACGTCCCGACGGTGGTGGCCAAGGGCGAGTTCACCGCGGGCTTCGCCGTGCCGTCCTACATGGCGTTCGAGGAAAAGCTCGCCGGCTTCGATCTCAAGTTCGTGGCGCCGAAGAACGCCTTCGTCACGCCCGAGCCCATGGCGATCCTCGCGGGCGCCCGGAATCCGAAGGCGGCGCGCGCGTTCATCGAGTTCCTCCTGAGCGAGCGCGGGCAGCGCGTGTTCATGGAGCGCGGGCTGTTCCCGATCACGCCGAAGTACAAGGTGCAGGGCCCGCCGGGCTCGACCGCCGAGATGGCCGTGGAATTCACCGGTGGCGTCCGCTCGTACTTCGAGCGCGACGTCTCGAACGTCTACGACGAGGCGGCCGCCCAGAAGCGGTCGGACGCGCTCAAGCAGAAGTTCCGGACGGACATCGAAGCGACCTGGAAGAAACCCTGAAGATCCGGCTTCACGGGGTCCTGAAGCGATTCGGGGGCGTGACCGCGGTCGACGGCGCGAGTCTCGAGATCGGTGACGGCGAGCTGTTCACCTTGCTCGGACCGTCGGGCTGCGGCAAGACGACCCTGCTCCGGCTGATGGCCGGGTTCTCCACGCCGGACGGCGGCGAGATCTGGTTCGGGGAGCGCCGGGTCGACGGGCTCCGGCCGTACGAGCGCAATATCGGCATGGTGTTCCAGAACTACGCGCTCTGGCCCCACATGACCGTGCGGGCGAACGTCGCCTACGGGCTCAAGCTGCGCCGCCTGACAGCCCCACGATCGCCGAGCGCGTCGCGGCCGGCCTCGACAAGGTGAACCTGGCGGGGCTCGAGCTCGCTATCCCGGTCAGCTCTCCGGAGGCCAGCAGCAGCGCGTCGCGCTGGCGCGAGCACTCGTCCTGAACCCGGACATCCTGCTCCTCGACGAGCCGCTGTCGAACCTGGACGCGAAGATCCGCGTTCAGGTGCGCGCGGAGATCCGCAAGCTGCAGAAGGATCTCGGGATCACGACGGTGTATGTGACGCACGACCAGGAAGAGGCGCTGTCGCTCTCCGACCGCGTGGCGGTCATGCGCGGACGGCCGAGTGCTGCAAGTCGCGCCGCCGAAAGAGCTGTACGAGCGGCCGGTCGGCGCGATTCGTCGCCGACTTCGTCGGCACCAACAACTTCCTCGCGGGCACGTGCCGCGAGGTCACGGCCGATCGGATCTGTGCCGAGACCGACATCGGGCTCGTGCGCAGCTCACGCTCGACCTCGGGTTCGCCCCGGCGACCGCTGCGTACTGGCGGTGCGCCCCGAGAACATCGCGCTCGGCGCCGCGCACCGAGAATACGTTCGAGGGCGCGGTCGGCCTGGCCTCGTATCTCGGCAGCACGCTCCGCTACGACGTCGAGGTGCGGTGACGGCGTCGTGCTCAAGGTGGACGTCGGCGATCCGTGGCATCACGAGGTGCTGCCGATGGGGGCGCCGGTGCGCGTCAGCTTTCCCGCGTCGGCGGCGCTGACGCTTCCTGACGAATGAGCAGCCCCGCCGCCGCGCCCGCCGCTCGGAGCCACACGGTCCTGGAGCGCGAGTCGTCTCCTGCCCGCCGCCGGTGTCGGCGTCGTCTGGCTCTTCCTGCTGGTCTTCCTCGTCTACCCGCTGCTCCGGATCCTCTACGACGCGTTCAGCGACGAGGCGGGACGCCTTGACCCTGGCGAACTTCGTCGCGTTCGCGCGCGATCCGTACTACCTGCGCTCGCTCGGGAACTCGCTGCTGCTCGGTCTCGGCACCGTGGCGGCGACGTCGGTGGTGGGCTTCGCGGTGGCGTTCCTGCTCGTCCGCTACGACTTCGTCGGCCGCAATCTCTTCGGCTACCTCACCCTGATCCCGATCATCTCGCCCCCGCTGGTCGGCGTGCTCGGCTTCACCTTCATCATGGGGCGCGCGGGGACGGTGAACGTGCTGCTCGAGGACTGGTTCGGGCTGGCCCGGCCGCTGAACTTCGTCTACGGGCTTCACGGCGTCCTGCTCGTGGAGACGCTCCACCTGTTCCCGATGATCACCTTGAACGTCGTCGACGCGCTGGCGAAGATCGACCCGGCGCTCGAGGAGGCGGCGGAGAGCGTCGGCGCTCGCGGCTTCACGAAGCTCGTGCGGATCACCCTGCCGCTCACGACGCCGGGCTACGTGGCGGGCGCGCTCCTGGTCTTCATCTGGACCTTCTCCGACTTCCGCCACGCCGCTGGTGCTCGGCGTCCACGATCTGCTCGCGTCGCAGGCCTATCTCAACATCGTCCAGTTCGTGGATCGGCGGTTGTTCCGGATGGGCATCGTGATCTCGGCGCTCATGGTGGTCCTGGCCGTCGTGTTCCTGGCGGCGGCGCGCCGCTACGTGGCGATCAAGGACTATTCGTCGCTCTCGTACTCGAAGGTCGCGCGCCGGCGGCTCTCGCCGCTCGGCCAGGCCGGCGCCGTCTCGTTCCTGTCGTTCCTGATGCTCTTCTCCTTCATCCCGTATCTCGGCGTGATCCTGGCGTCGGTGGGGAAGGGCTGGTCGCTGACGCCGTTTCCGGTGCGCTACACCTTCGCCTACTTCGAGCGGGTGATCGTCGAGACGCCGAAGTACATCGTGAACAGCTTGCTCTACTCGGGTCTCGCCGTCGTGCTGTGCATCGTGATCGGCGTGCCGATCGCGTGGATCCTGGCGCGCACGCGCCTGCCCGGACGGGACACGCTCGACGGGCTCAACACCCTGATCCTGGCGATCCCGGGACCGCGATCGGCATCGCGTACATCCGCGCGTTCCATTTCGATCTGCCGTTCGTGGACCGCGGGCTCACGAGTCTCTGGATCGTCCTGCCGCTCGTCCTCGCGATCCGGCGACTGCCGCTACACGGTACGCGGCTCGTACGCGTCGCTCCTGCTCGTGCACCGATCCATGGAGGAAGCCGCGGCGAGCGTCGGCGCGCGCGGACTCCGCTCGTTCGTCGACGTGACGCTTGCCGCTCATCTGGCGCGGCGTCCTGGTGGGCGCGCTCTTCTCGTTCATGACGTCACTGCAGGAGGCCTCGGCGGTCTTGTTCCTGTCGCTCGGAGGGTGGGAGACGATCACCGTCGGGATTTTCTCGTTCTACATCGCCGGCAGCGCCAACGAGGCCGCCGCGCTCGGCGTCATCCTGATCGTCGTCGCCGCGATCAGCGTGGCCGTGATCAACCGGGTTGCGGGCGCGCGCATGGGCGGAATGTTCGGCTGAGGTTGTACCGAACTCATTCGGATCATTCCGCCTCCACGATAGCGAAATCAGCCACTTCCGATCGCTTGTTCGCCCGAAGTCAATGTGCTAGTGTCCTTCTTCACATGGCGCAGTCCGGGGATCAGGGAGCCTGAAAGCGCTCGGGGAACTCTCCTCGATCGGGCTCGCGCTGGTGATTTGTGACGGTGATCGGGCTCGTCGGGGGCTACTACGCGGACCGCTTGGCTGGGAACGTCGCCCTGGCTCTTGCTGCTCGGGCTGGCGCTCGGCATCGCGGCCGGATTCGTCAACCTCTTTCGATCGGTGAACCGCGCCGAGCCGGGAGCTCGATGACACCAAGTGAGCTGACGACGCGGGTGACGCTCGACACCGTGCGCCGCCGTGGGCGCGCTCGCCGCGCTCGGCTGGTGGCTCCTGGGCGCGCCGATCGGCCTGGGCGTGCTGGCCGGCGGCGCCCTCGCGGTCGTCGAACTTCCGGTGGCTCGTGCGCCCGCGCGGCCATCGCGACGCGCCACCGGCAGCGCGCGTCGGCTGCCGCGTGGATCCTCGGCGCCGGGCTCCGGTTCGCCGCGTGCGCCGGGGCGTGCGGAATTCTGCTCGCGTACGGCTGGGCGCATCCGATCGCGCTGGTGGCCGGGTTCACGGTGTTGCCCTGCGATTTGATCGCGCGCGGCCTCGAGTCGGCGCGCACGGAGCGCTGATCGATGGAAGCGATCGAGCATCCGCCGATCATTCCGCCTGCCCGGCATTCCCGACCACGTGACCTACACGTGGCTCATCATGCTGATCCTGGCCGGCCTGACGTTCGTCGCCTCGCGAAATCTGCAACTGGTCCCGCGTGGCCTGCAGAACTTCCTGGAGGTCGTGCTCGAGCAGTTCCAGCAGATGATCGACGACGTCATGGGTCCACGAGGGCCGGCGCTACCTGCCGTTGATCGCGACCCTCGGGCTCTTCATCCTCATCGGTAACCTCGTGGGCCTGGTGCCGGGGCTGGTGGGGCTGACCGGCAACCTCAACACCGAACGCCGCCTGCGCGATCGTCGTGTTCGTGGCGTACCACTGGATCGGCGCGCGAAAGCAGGGGCTCATCCCGTACCTCAAGCACTTCGCCGGACCGGTTCCGCTGGCGCTCAAGCCCCTGATGTTCGTGATCGAGATCATCAGCCATCTCGCGCGCCCGCTCTCGCTGACGCTCAGGCTCTTCGGCAACATCGTCGGCGGCCACATCCTGCTCGCGGTGATCTTCCTCCTGATGGGCCTGGACGGCCTGATCGGGTGGGCGCTGTCGGGCAGCGTGCCGGGGCGATCATCGGCGGGATCGGCGGCATCGTCACGATCGCCTTCACCGTGGGATTTCTCTATCCGCTGAAGATTCTGGTGGCCTTTCTGCAGGCGTTCATCTTCGTGATGCTGACGATGCTGTACATCTCCGGAGCGATCGAAGAGTCCGACCACCATTCCGAACAGCATTCCGCGCACCACTAGCAGATCACACGTATAGAGGAGGGAGTCGTGCGACGTTCACTGATTCTGGGGGTTGGCGGTTCTGGTGTTTCCGACCGCGGCGCTGGCGGCCGAGGGCGGCACGGGCGGCTGGATCGCTCCGTTCGCGGTGATCGCGGCCGGCATCGGCATGGCGATCGCGGCAGGGCTGTGCGGGCTCGGTCAGGGCAGGGCGGTGGCGTCGGCCGTCGACGCGATGGCCCGTCAGCCGGGCGCTGCGGCGAGGATTCAGACCGCGATGATCATCGGTCTGGCGCTCATCGAGTCCCTCGCGATCTATACGCTCGTCATCGCGTTGATCCTCTTGTTCGTGAAAGGCATCAATTTCTGCGTGACGACCAGCGCATAGCGGAGGTTCGGCGCGCCGCACGCCTTCCGCGCGCGGCGCGCCGCACGATGACGCCACGACCGAACGCCCGCCTTCACGAAGATCCCGGAGATGACGATCCGTCGTCTCTCGGTCTATACCCGGTGCCTGCTGCAGCTCGAAGAAGACGGCGTCAAGACCGGTGTCCTCGCAGGAGCTGGCCGACCGCTTCAATCTCAACTCGGCGCAGGTTCGAAAGGATCTCGCCTACTTCGGCGAATTCGGGGTCCGCGGCATCGGCTATTACGTCTCGGGGCTCAAGGCCGAGCTCCAGCGGATCCTCGGCCTCGATCGCGAGTGGCCGGTGGCGCTCATCGGATTCGGTAATCTCGGCTCGGCGCTCTTTCACTACCGCGGCTTCGCGCGGCAGGGCTTCCGCATCGCGGCCATCTTCGACGAGGATCCGACGAAGGTCGCGCCCGAGGTCGAGTCGACACCGATCTTCGCGAGCCGCGACCTCGGCCGCGAGGTGAAGGCGCGCGGCATCCAGATCGCGATCGTCGCGGTCCCTCGGAAGCGGCGCAAGCGGTCGCCGACCAGCTGGTCGCCGCCGGCATCAAAGCGATCCTCAACTTCGCTCCCGCCCGCATCAAGGTTCCCGCGACGTCCGCCTCAAACACGTCGACCTCTCGATCGAGCTCGAAACTCTCTCGTTCTACCTCGCCAAAACCTCCCGGTAGCGGTCCGCGGCTGGGCTGGCGGGTGGTGGCGGGGTTGGGGAGGGGTCCCGCGACCACGCGGCACGCGTGCGCTGCCCCACTCGCCTGGGCTCCATCCCGGCGCATAACGTCCGCCGCCGCTCGGCAGGGAACGGGTCGCTGGGACCCTCCCCGACCCCACCACCCCCACCCGCCGGCCCTCCGCTCTCGGCCTAGCACCCGGAGGCCGAAGCGTGTACGCTCGACACGCCTCGAGCTCGACGTCGGCCGCATCGCAGCTTGTGGGCGACGCTCGACCCAGATCCTAGGTCAAGCGGGGTGAGCGGGCTCAGGCACGGGAGACGGGCTGGAGGGTGGAGGCGTGGGTCGGGCAGGGTCCCGGGACCCGTTCCCTCCAAGCGGCGGCGGACGTTATGCGCCGGATGGAGCCCAGACGAGTGGGGCAGCGCACGCGTGCCGCGTGGTAGCCGGGACCCCTGCCTCGACCCGCCGCCCCACCCTCCAGCCCGCCGCAACGGTCGTGATACCGTATGGTGCTCGGGTCGATGTTGAGAGAGTGGCCGGCATTCGAAGCGCTGGCGAAATCCTTCGCCGAGGGAGATCCCTGTCTGCGCGTCGCCGGCCTCACCGGCTCGGCGCGCGCCTTGGCCGTCGCCGAGCTTCTCCAGGCCCATCCGCGCCCCGCGCTCGTCGTGGTCGCGGGCCTCGCCGAAGCCCACCGCTGGACGCAAGACCTGAAGCTCTTCGGCGCCACCGCGCTCGAGTTTCCTCGCCGGAGCCGCGGCTCTGGCGCGGCGGCCACCACCGGGAGCTCGACGCCGAACGCGCGGTGATCGCGCGGCGGCTCACGGTCGCCGATCTGGTCACCGTGCGTCGCGACGCCGGCGGCACTCGAGCGCGCCGCTGTGGAGTCGCGAGGAGTTCGCGGCGCGCACGCTCCGGCTGGCGACCGGCGACCGCCTCGATCGCGAGCTCCTGCTCGAGGCGCTCGAGCGCTGCGGCTACGAAAGGTCGAGACGGTCGTGACCGTCGGGCAGTGGAGCCTGCGCGGCGGGATCGTCGACGTCTTCTCGCCGAGCCAGGCGGGTCCGGCGCGGCTCGAGTTCTTCGGCGACGACATCGAGTCGATCCGCCTGTTCGATCCGACCTCTCAGCGCTCGGTCGGGAAGCTCGACGAGCTGCTCGTCCTGCCGCTGCCACCCGAAGACAGCGCGCCCGAGCCCTCCGCGCGGCTGCTCGACTATCTGCCGGCGTCGGCCCCGGTACTGGTCGACTTGCCGAAGCTCCTGGACGAGCCGACCGACGAGACCGTGGCCGAGCCGCCGCTTCGCGAGCGGCTCGCCGGCCGCCAGATCGTCGAGCTGAGTCTGGTCGCCGGGACGTCCAGCGCCACCGCCAGCCCCGAGGCGGCGACCGAGATCGTCCTGGAGACGCAGGAAGTCCCGCGCTTTACCGGTCGCTTCAATCAGCTCACCGCCGAGATCGCGCGCTGGCGCATCGAAGGCTTTCGCGTCCGACTGACCGCCGCCGACGAGCGCCAGGCGGAACACGTCCGTCAGATCCTTCGCGAGCACCAGGTCGAAGCGGAGATCGCGACGTCGTTCGAGGGATCCCAGACGTTGACGATCGTCGTCGGCGAGTGCTCCATGGGATTCTCCATCCCCGCCCTGGGCCTCATCGTGCTCACCGAGGGCGAGGTCTTCGGCTCGCGCCGCCGGTCGCTGCGCCGGCCCAAGTATCAGCGCGGCGCCGCGCTCACGGCGTTCACCGACCTGGCGCCCGGCGACATCATCGTCCACGAGGACCACGGGCTCGGGCGCTATCTGGGTCTGCAGACCATGAAGGTCGGCGATCGCGAGAGCGATTTCCTGCTGCTCGAGTACTCGGAGGGCAACCGGCTCTACCTCCCGGTCGAGCGGCTCGAGCTCATCTCGAAATATCTCGGCGGCGACGCGGGCGCCGCCCGGCTCGATCGTCTCGGCGGCGCGTCCTGGCAGCGCGTGAAGGAGTCGGTCCGGGCTGCGTTGCGCGAGATGGCCGAAGGGCTGCTTCGCCTCTACGCGCAGCGCGCGGTGACCGAGGGCCACGCGTTCGCGGGGACACGCCGTGGCAGCGCGAGTTCGAGGCGGCGTTTCGATTCGAGGAGACCGCCGATCAGCTCAGGGCGATCGAAGAGTCCAAGCGCGACATGGAGTCCGGCCGCCCGATGGATCGGCTGGTGGCCGGCGACGTCGGCTACGGCAAGACCGAGGTCGCGCTCCGCGCCGCGTTCAAGGCGGTCGGCGACGGCATGCAAGTGGCGGTGCTGGTTCCGACGACGGTGCTGGCCCAGCAGCACTGGTCCACGTTCGCCGACCGATTCGCGCCGTTTCCGGCGAAGGTCGAGCTGCTCTCGCGCTTCCGCTCGCCGAAGGAGCAGAAGGCGGTCGTCGAGGGATTGCGCCAGGGGACCGTCGACGTCGTGATCGGCACGCACCGGCTCCTGTCGAAAGACGTCGCGTTCAAGAACCTCGGCCTCATGGTCATCGACGAGGAGCACCGGTTCGGCGTCGCGCACAAGGAGCGCATGAAGCAGCTGCGCGCGTCGGTGGACGTGCTCGCGCTCACCGCGACACCGATTCCGCGGACGCTCTACATGTCGCTCTCGGGCGTGCGGGACATGTCGGTGATCGAGACCGCGCCGCTGGACCGGCTTCCCGTCGAGACGGTCATCCGGCGCTTCAGCCGCGGCGTCATCAAGGAAGCGCTCGAGCGCGAGCTCGCGCGGGGCGGCCAGGTTTTCTTCGTCCACAACCGGGTCCAGTCGCTGCCGTCGATGGCGAAGCTGGTGCAGGAGCTGGTGCCGGAGGCGCGCGTCATCATGGGCCACGGCCAGATGAAGGAGCGTGAGCTCGAAGCCACCATGGTGAGGTTCGTCACGGGTCAGGCCGACGTGCTCGTCTCCACCGCGATCGTCGAGTCCGGGCTGGACATCCCCGCGTCCAACACGATCATCATCAACCGCGCCGATCGCTTCGGGCTCGCGCAGCTTTACCAGCTGCGGGGCCGCGTGGGCCGCGAGCGCCAGCAGGCCTACGCCTACCTGCTCGTTCCGGCGGACGGTCGAGTCGACGAACAGGCGCAGCGACGGCTCCGCGCGCTGCAAGAGCTGACCGAGCTGGGCTCCGGCTTCAAGCTCGCGATGCGAGACCTCGAGATCCGGGGGCGGGGAACCTCCTCGGGGCCCAGCAGCACGGCCACATCGCCGCGGTCGGCTACGATCTTTATTCGAAGCTCCTGGCCGAAGCCGTGCGAGAATTGGCCGGCAATCAGACCGACGCGACGGTTGATCCAGTCATCAGCGTCGCGGTAGAAGGGTTTTTGTCCGACGAATATGTGCCCGAGGTCAATCAGCGACTCGCCCTCTACAAACGCCTCGCCGGCGCGACCAGCGACGCGGAGGTGGCCGATCTCTCGCGCCGAGCTCGCCGATCGGTTCGGCCCCTTGCCGGCGCCGGCCGATCAGCTGCTGGACATCGTGCGCATCCGCGTCGCGGCCCGCTCCGTGGGCATCGAGAAGGTCGAGGCCGGTGAGGGCAAGGCACTGGTCACGTTCTCGCCGGTCACCAGCTGGACCCGGAGCACCTCGTCCGTGTCATCCAGCGAAGCCGGGGCCGCTTCAAGATGAAGCGCGAGTTCACGCTCGAGGCCACGATCCTGCGCGGCGATTGGCCTCGGGTTCGCGACTCTCTCCTCGGTATGCTCGCCGACCTGGGACGTTCGTGATCCGACGACTCCTGCGGCCGGTGCTCCTGACTCTCCTCCTGGCCGGGTGTTCGGTGCCTCAATGGATGCCGCTCATCGGCGGCGAGAAGCCGGTGAAGGACGAGCCGCCGAAGGCGGCGGGGCCGCCGCCGACGTCGGCGGCGGTGCCGGTGCGACTGAGCTCCAACGGGTCGAAGGCAACCCCACCCGACGAGCGAGTGACCGACCGCGTGCTGGCCATCGTGAACAACGACGCGATCACCCTCTCGGAGATCCAGGAGGCGATCGCCGTCTACAAGTACGAGAATCGCGACCGGGCGACCGAGAGCTCCGACCAGCTCGTCCAGCAGTTCCTCACGCGGATGATCGACAGCCGGTTGCAGGTGCAGGAGGCCGAGCGGGAAAAGATCGTCATCGACGAGGCCGAGATCGACGAGGAGCTGGCCGACCGCATCAAGAAGATGAACATGAAGAACCGGGAGGAGTTCGAGGCGGCGCTCAAGGCGCAGGGCATCCCCATGGCGGCGATCAGAAAGCGAATCGCCGACGAGCTGCGCCGCGGCCGCATCGTGAGCCGGAAGGTCCGGCTCCGCATCTCGGTGACGGAAGACGAGGTCTCGCAGTATCTCGAGGCGAATCGGCCGAAGCTCGAGACGGGTCTCGGGTATCACGCGCGCCACATCCTGGTCCTGCCCGAGACCGGCGCCGAGGACGCTGCCTGGGAGAACGCGCGCATCCGGGCCGAGCTGTTTCGGACTCAGCTGCTGCAGGGCGCCGACTTCGCCGAGCTGGCGAAGCAGTATTCGCGCGACGCGAGCGCCCGGGACGGCGGCGATCTCGGAACGCTCAAGCGCGGCGAGCTCGCGCTGGACATCGAGACGCAGATCCTGAGCCTGTCACCCGGACAGATCTCGTCTCCGTATCGCTCCGCGCTCGGGTATCACATCTTCCGACTCGAATCGAAGGAGACCCTCGAGGGCGAGGGCTGGCCCGCGTCCGGGCTCAGATCCGCGAGATTCTCTTCCGCGAAAAATTCGACACGCGGCTCGACGCGTGGCTCAAGGAGATCAAACAGCGCGCCGTCATCGACGTGCGCCTGGATGGACAACTCTGAAAAGTATTGACAATCGCGTCGCCGGATGGCAGGATTGTTTCGGCGTTAGCTTTCCAACCCCCAGAAAACCTAGGGAAACAGGCTAACCTATTCCACTTGCTTGCGGCGCCAGCGCCGCGCCCGGAGCCCTTTGATGAGCGCCCGCCGAGAAAGAAGCCAAGGTCAAGGTCAAGGAAGTCCCGCGCAGAACCCCGAAGTGAACGGGATGAATCTTTCCGAATTGAAGGAAAAGAGCATCTCGGACCTCAACGTCATCGCCCGCGATCTGAACGTCCAGAACATGGGCGGCCTGCGCAAGCAGGAGCTGATCTTCAAAATATTGCAGTCGCAGGCGGAGAAGGACGGTCTGATCTTCGCCGAGGGCGTTCTGGAGGTCCTGCCGGACGGCTTCGGATTCCTGCGCGCGCCGGACTACAACTACTTACCGGGGCCGGACGACATCTACGTGTCGCCGTCCCAGATCAGACGGTTCGACCTCCGCACCGGCGACACCATTTCCGGTCAGGTGCGTCCGCCCAAGGATACGGAGCGGTACTTCGCGCTCCTGAAGGTCGAGGCGATCAATTTCGAGACGCCCGAGCAGGCGCGCGAGAAGATCTTCTTCGACAACCTCACGCCGCTCTATCCGATGGAGCGGCTGCGCCTCGAGCACGACTCCGAGAACCTGACGACGCGGGTCATGGATCTGCTCTGCCCGATCGGCAAAGGCCAGCGCGGCATGATCGTGGCCGCCCCCGCACCGGTAAGACGATGATGCTGCAGTCGATCGCCCACGCGATCGCGACGAATCACCCCGAGGTCTATCTGATCGTGCTCCTGATCGACGAGCGCCCTGAGGAAGTCACCGACATGCAGCGGTCGGTCAAGGGTGAGGTCATCTCGTCCACGTTCGACGAGCCGCCGCAGCGGCACATCCAGGTCGCCGACATGGTGATCGAGAAGGCCAAGCGTCTGGTCGAGCACAAGCGGGACGTCGTGATCCTGCTCGACTCCCTCACGCGGTTCGCGCGCGCCCACAACGCCGTCATCCCGTCGTCCGGCAAGGTCCTGTCGGGCGGTCTCGACGCCAACGCGCTGCAGCGCCCGCGGCGCTTCTTCGCGACGGCACGGAACATCGAAGAGGGCGGCTCGCTGACGATCATGGCCACCGCCATCGTCGATACCGGCAGCCGGATGGACGACGTCATCTTCGAGGAGTTCAAGGGCACCGGCAACATGGAGGTCCACCTCGACCGCCGGCTGATGGACAAGCGCGTCTTTCCGACCATCAATATCGAGCAGTCGGGCACCCGGAAGGAAGAGCTGCTCCTCGAGAAGGACGAGCTTCAGAAAGTCTGGCTCCTTCGCAAGGCACTCTCTCAGCTCAACCCCGTCGAGGGCATGGAGCTCCTGCTGGACAAGCTCAAGCTCACCAAGACCAACAAGGAGTTCCTGGCCTCGATGCACTCGATGGGGTAGGCGAGGCCGAATTCCGCGGTTTTGCGTGTTCCGGCCGGGGCTGGTATTCTTTGTAGCCCTGAGGGGGTGGCGACAGTGAAGGTGGGTATTCATCCGGATTATGTGGACACGACCATCACGTGCGCGTGCGGCGAGGTGGTTCACACCCGTTCTACCAAGCCCGACATCCGCGTGGAAGTGTGCTCCAAGTGCCATCCGTTCTATACCGGTAAGCACAAGCTCATGGACACGGCCGGTCGGGTCGAGCGATTCCAGAAGAAGTACAAGCGCCAGCCGCTGGCGACGTCGTAACACGCGCTCCGAGGCCGGTGGGATCGAGCTCCTGCCGGCCTTTTCTTTGTCCATAGGCGCGCCTCGGCCGGCGGGGCCCCAGCCCCGCGACGGCCTGCAGCGCGCACTACCACGCCCATCGAACGGCGTCCGCCAACGGGCGCGTTGAGCCGCGATGCTGTTTGACAAGCTTCGCCAGATCGAAGAGCGATCCAACGAGATCGCGCGGGCGCTGTCCGATCCCGCCATCTTCAGCCAGCCGAACGAGTACGCCCGGCTTCGCCGGGAGCACGCCGACACCGTCGAGATCGTCGAGCGCTTCATCCTCTACCGCGACGTCCTGCGCCGCATCGGGGAAGCGCGGCACATCCTGGCCGAGGGCGGTGACCGCGAGCTGGCCGAGCTCGCCCAGGCGGAGATCGACGAGCTCACCGTCAAGCAGACCGCGCTCGAGGAAGAGCTGAAGCGGCTCCTGCTGCCGCGCGATCCCAACGACGAGAAGAACGTCTTCGTCGAGATCCGCGCCGGCGCCGGCGGCGACGAAGCCGCGCTCTTCGCCGCGGACCTCACCCGGATGTACACGAAATACGCCGAGCGTCAGAAGTGGCGCGTCGAGGTCATGGACGCGAGCGCCACCGGAGTCGGCGGGTTCAAGGACGTGATCCTGTTCGTCCACGGCCGCGGCGCCTGGAGCCGGCTGAAGTTCGAGCGCGGCGTGCATCGCGTGCAGCGCGTGCCCGTCACCGAGTCGAGCGGCCGGATTCACACCTCGACGGTGACCGTCGCGGTCCTGCCGGAGGCCGAGGACGTCGACGTCAAGATCGAGGAAAAGGACCTGCGCGTCGACGTCTATCGTTCGTCCGGGCCCGGCGGCCAGGGCGTCAATACGACGGACTCGGCGGTGCGGATCACGCACCTGCCGACCGGCCTCGTCGTGACGTGCCAGGACGAGCGGTCGCAAATCAAGAACCGCGCGAAGGCGATGCGCGTGCTCAAGGCGCGGCTGCTCGAGCGCGCGCAGCAAGAGCAGCAGGCGGCGATCGCGGCGGACCGCAAGAGCCAGGTCGGTACGGGCGAGCGGAGCGAGCGGATCCGTACCTACAATTTCCCGCAGACGCGGGTCACCGATCATCGCATCGGGCTCACGCTCCATCGGCTGCCGACCGTGCTGGAAGGCGATCTCGACGAGCTGATCGACGCGCTCGTGTCGGCCGAAGAAGCCGAGCGCCTGCAGCGGGTGGAGCACTGATGGCGGCCGCGACCTACGCCGACCAGCTCGCCGCCGCGACGACGGCGCTGGAGGCCGCCGGTCTGCCGAGCGCCCGCGTCGACGCCGAGTGGCTGCTCGCCGGACTGCTCGGGCTCGGCCGAGTGGCGGTCCGCCTGGAGCTGGGGAAGCGGCTCCCGCGCCGCTGGCCGAGCGTTACGCCCGTGCCGTGAGCCGGCGGGCGCGGCGCGAGCCGCTCCAGCGGATCCTGGGCTGGGAAGAGTTCCGCGGCGTGCGCGTGCGCCTCACCGATTCGGTGCTCGTGCCGCGGCCCGAGACCGAGACGCTCGTCGAGTGGGCGCTGGCGCTCCTGCCTGCGCCCGGCCCCCGGCGGCTGCTGGCGATCGACGTCGGCACCGGGTCGGGATGTATCGCGTGCGCGCTGGCCAGTGAGCGTGCCGACCTCGACGTCGTCGCCGTCGACGTCTCGCCCGCCGCCGCGGCCGTCGCGCGCGAGAACGTGCGCGCCCTCGACCTCGCGGGGCGGGTCAGGGTGGTCGCGGCGGACCTGTTCGCCGGGTTGCGCGATATCCGGGCCGACCTGATCGTGAGCAATCCGCCGTATCTTCCGAGCGCGCTCATGCCGGAGCTCCCGCCGGAGGTGCGGATCCACGAGCCGAGGCTTGCTCTCGACGGCGGAAGCGACGGCCTCGCGGTGATCCGTAGGATCGCGACCGCGGCGCGCCCTTACCTGCGTCCGTCCGGCGCGCTCGTCGTCGAGACCGCGGGCGGCGATCAGGCGTCCGCCGCCGCGGCGCTCCTGCGCGGGGCGGGCTGGGATCAGGTGGCGGTGCGCGGCGACCTGGTCGGCATCGAGCGGTTCGTCGCCGGGAGAGCGTGATGCCGGCCCGTCTCGAGATCGAGGGCGGTGTGCCGCTCCGGGGCCGCGGGCGCTCATGAAGGCGCGCCTCACGCTCGCGCTGCCGAAGGGACGCCTGCTCGACGGCGCGCTGGAGCTCCTGCGCGAGCTCGGCGTCGAGGGTGTCGACCAGGACTCGCGCCGATTGATCTTCACCGATCCGCGCAGCGGGCTGCGCATGCTGTTCCTGAAGCCCGTCGACATCCCGGCGTACGTGCTGTACGGCGCGGCCGACGTGGGCATCGTCGGCAAGGACATCCTGCTGGAGCAGGAGCCCGACGTCTACGAGCCGCTCGATCTCGGGTTCGGATTCTGCCGGCTCGTGGTGGCGGAGCCGCGCGAGCTCCAGGAGCGCGACGATCCGGCGAAGTGGTCGTGGGTCCGCGTCGCGACGAAATACCCCGGCTGGCCGAGCAGTACTTCACCGAGCGCGGCGTCCAGGTGGAGCTCGTGCGGCTCGACGGCTCGGTCGAGCTGGCGCCGCTCGTGGGGCTCGCCGAGCGCATCGTCGACCTGGTCCAGTCGGGCGAGACCTTGCGGGCGAACGGGCTGGTCGAGGTCGCCGAGATCACCCGATCGACCGCGCGCCTGATCGTGAACCGCGCGTCGATGAAGACCGAGCACGCGGCGGTCAACGAGCTCGTCGACGAGATGAAAAAGGCGCTCCACGCCGCGCCCCGAGGTGCCCAGCCATGATCCGGACCCTGGACGCGCGGGCCGGTGTCGACGCGGTCGTGGCGGCGCTCGAGCGCTCGCCCGAGACGGTCGCGCCCGAGATCCACCGGACCGTCGACACGATCCTCGCCTCGGTCCGCGCGCGTGGCGACGCGGCCCTCTGCGAGCACACGGCGCGACTCGACGGCTGGACTCCCGCGCGCCCGGCCGACCTGGCGCTGGCCTCGGCCGACTTCGAGAACGCCGAGCGTGCGGTTGCCGCCGACGTTCGCGCGGCCCTGGGATACGCCGCCGAGCGCATCGAGCGCTATCACGCCGCCGCGATGCCGAAGTCGTGGCGGATGACCGACGAGCACGGCTCGATCCTGGGTCAGGAAGTGCGCCCGCTCGACCGCGTCGGGGTCTACGTTCCGGGCGGGCGCGCCGCGTATCCGTCCACCGTGTTGATGACGGTCGTCCCGGCACGGGTCGCCGGCGTGAAGGAGATCGTGCTCGTCACGCCCGCCGGCGCCGGCGGCCGGATCGATCCGGTCGTGCTCGCCGCCGCCCGGATCGCCGGCGTCACCGAGGGCTATCGGATCGGCGGCGCGCAGGCGGTCGCGGCGCTCGCGTACGGCACGTCGTCGATCCGCCGGGTCGACAAGATCGTGGGCCCCGGCAACATCTACGTCGCGCTCGCCAAGTCACGCGTCTTCGGCGAGGTCGGGATCGACATGGTGGCCGGGCCCAGCGAGGTCGTCGTCATCGCCGACGCGGCCGCGTCCGCCGAGTGGATCGCCAGCGACATGCTCGCCCAGGCCGAGCACGACCCGATGGCGCGCGCGCTCTTGATCACCGACACGAGCGAGCTGATCCCGCGCGTGGAGGCGGCCCTGGAGCGTCAGCTCGAGACATTGCCCCGGCGCGCGATCGCCGAGCAGTCGCTCCAGGCCAACGGTGCCCTGATCCGGGTGGCGAATCTCGACGACGCGGTCACCCTGGCCAACTTGCTCGCGCCCGAGCACCTCGAGCTGCTGGTGGCCGCGCCCGCGGCGCTGCTGCCGCGGGTGAAGCACGCCGGCGCGATCTTTCTCGGCGGGCACACGCCGGAGGTGGTGGGCGACTACGTCGCCGGACCCAACCACGTGCTGCCGACGGCGGGCACGGCGCGGTTCGCGTCGCCGCTCTCGACGGACGATTTCGTGAAGCGCTCGAGCGTGATCGAATACTCGCGCGGCGGACTGCGCGCCGCCGCGCCGCATCTGACGACCCTGGCGCGCATCGAGGGCCTGGCCGGGCACGGCAACGCGGCGGCCCTGCGGCTGGACCCCGACGGAGGGAAGAGCACATGAGCCCCGACCCCACGGCCCGGCAGGCGCGCGTCGAGCGCAAGACGAAGGAGACGGAGATCACGCTCCACCTCAACATCGACGGCACCGGCGCCTCCAAGGTGCAGACGCCGATCCCGTTCTTCAGCCACATGCTGGAGGCCTGGTCGAAGCACGGGCTGATGGATCTCGCGGTCGAGGCGCAGGGCGACGTCGAGGTCGACCAGCACCACACCGTGGAGGACGTGGGGATCGTCCTCGGCCAGGCGCTCCGCCAGGCGCTCGGCGACAAGCGCGGCATCGTGCGCTACGGAACGTCGTACATCCCGATGGACGAGGCGCTGGTCTCGTCGTCCGTCGACCTGTCCGGCCGGCCGTTTCTGGTCTTCAGCGTGCCGGTCGCACGCTCGCGCGTGTCGAACTTCGATCTCGACCTGCTCCAGGAGTTTTTCCGCGCCTTCGCGTTCAACGCCGAGATCACGCTCCACGTGACCATGCACTACGGCCACAATCTCCACCACGTCACCGAAGCCGTGTTCAAGGCCGTCGGGCGAGCGCTGGCCGAGGCGACGCGGCTGAATCCTCGCATCACCGGGATCTTGCCTTCGACGAAGGGTACGTTGTGATCGCGGCTTTACGAGCCGCAGCCGAAGGCGAGGCGAGGCTATGATCGCCGTAATCGATTACGGGCGCGGGAATCTCGGCTCGGTCGAGAAGGCGTTCCGGCGCATCGGGATGCCGGCGGTGATCACGCAGGATCCGCGGAGCCTCGACGAGGCCGACGCGGTGGTGCTGCCCGGCGACGGCGCGTTCCACGACGCGATGGCGAACCTCGATCGCCTCGGCCTCGTGCCCGCGTTGCGTCGGGCGCTCGACGGCAGCCGGCCGTTTCTCGGCATCTGCCTCGGCTATCAGCTGCTGTTCTCGACGAGCGAGGAGTTCGGCGAGGGACGCGGGCTCGACGTGGTGCCGGGCGCCGTGCGCCGGCTGCCGGCCGGACGGAAGATCCCGCACATGGGCTGGAATCGCGTGGAGCACGCGGGAGAGCTCCGGCTCTTCGACGGCATCCCGTCGGGCGCGCACTTCTATTTCGTCCACTCGTTTTATCCGGTTGTAGCGGGGACCGTGAGCACGGCTTTGACCGAGGGTGGCCTGAGACAGGCGCGTGTGGCTCCGGACGCCCGATCTGACGCTTCGGACGCGCGATCCGTGGCTCCGGACGCCGCGATCTGTGGTCCGGAGCGCTCAGTCTCGTCCGTTGCGCGCGGCGTGGTGCGAGTACGGCGTGAGGTTTGCCGCTGCGATCGAGGTGGGGCGGATCCATGCGACGCAGTTCCATCCCGAGAAGAGCCAGCGGTGGGGGCTCCGCATGCTCGAGAACTTCGCCGCCATCGTGAAGAGCGGCCGGTGATCGTCATCCCGGCGATCGACCTGCGCGGCGGCCGCTGCGTCCGCCTGCATCAGGGCCGCAGCGATCGCGAGACCGTGTTCTCGGACGATCCGGTCGCGGTCGCGCTCCAGTGGAAGGAGCTCGGCGCCGAGCGGCTGCACGTCGTGGACCTCGACGGCGCCTTCGCCGGTGAGCCGCAGCAGAGCGCGCTCGTCACGAAGATCGTCGCGGCGATGGCGCCGGTGCCGGTCGAGGTCGGCGGTGGGTTACGCGACCTCCGGGCCGTCGAGACCGCGCTGGAGACCGGCGCCCGCTGGGCGGTGGTCGGAACGCGCGCGGCGCTCGACCACGCATTCCTCCAGGACGTCTGCCGCCGCTACCCGGGCGGATCGTCATCGCCGTCGACGCCAAGGGCCATCAGGTCGCGATCAAGGGCTGGACCGAGGTGGTGGACGACACGGTGGCCCAGGTCGGCGCGCGGTCGCGCGACGCGGGCGCGGCGGCGCTGCTGTACACGGACGTGAGTCGCGACGGGACGGAGACCGGGCCCAACGTCGAGTACACGGCGACGCTCGCGCGCGAGGTCGCGATGCCCGTTCTGGCCTCGGGCGGTGTCGGCCGCGTCGAGGACCTCGCCCGGCTGGCGGCGATCCCCGGCGTCGTGGGCACGGTCGTCGGGCGCGCGCTCTATACGGGCGCGATCGACTTGCGCCGGGCGAAGGAAGTCGCGGCGGCTGGCGCGGGACCGGCCGCGGCGTCTCGGGGCTGATCGTGCTGGCCAAGCGAGTGGTGCCGTGCCTGGACGTGAAGGACGGCCGTGTCGTCAAGGGCGTGCGGTTCGTCGACCTGCGTGATGCCGGCGACCCGGTCGAGGCCGCGCTCGCGTACGACGCGCAGGGAGCCGACGAGCTCGTGTTCCTCGACATCACGGCCTCGCACGAGGCGCGCGACACCATGCTCGACGTCGTGCGCCGCACGGCCGAGGAATCTACATGCCGCTCACCGTCGGTGGCGGCATCCGCACCGTCGAGGACGTTCGGCGCTTCGCTTCGCGCCGGCGCCGACAAGATCTCGCTGAACACCGCTGCCCTCGAGCGCCCCACGGTGATCCGTGAGGCCGTGGAGCGGTTCGGAAGCCAGTGCATCGTCGTGGCGATCGATGCGCGCAGGGAGCCCGGTCGCCCCGACGAGCCGCCCCGCTGGGGCGTCTATACCCACGGTGGCCGGCGGCCGGCTGGGCGTGACGCGATCGAATGGGCGCGCGAGGCGGTGGCGCTCGGTGCCGGCGAGATCCTCCTCACGAGCATGGATCGCGACGGGACCAAGAACGGCTACGACCTCGAGCTCACGCGCGCGGTCTCGCAGAGCGTGTCCGTTCCGGTGATCGCATCGGGCGGCGCCGGCTCGCTCGAGCACCTCTACGAAGGTCTGGTCGACGGCTGCGCCGACGCGGCGCTCGCCGCCTCGATCTTTCATTTCGGGACGCACACGATCGCCGAAGCGAAGGCGTACCTGCGCGGGCGCGGTGTCGAGGTACGGAGCGAGCCGTGACCCTCGACGAGCTTCGTTTCGACACGCAGGGCCTGCTGCCGGCGGTCGTGCAAGAGGCCGACACCGGCGAGCTCCTGATGGTCGCCTGGATGGACCGCGCCGCCGTCGAAGCCACCTTGTCGAGCGGCGTCACCCACTTCTGGTCGCGCTCGCGCGGCCAAGCCGTGGAGGAAGGGCGAGACGTCCGGGCACGTCCAGCACGTCCAGTCGGTCTACGCCGACTGTGACGGCGACACGCTCCTGGTGCAGGTGCACCAGGAAGGCGTGGCCTGCCACACCGGGCAGCGCACGTGCTTCTTCACCGCGCTCAAGGGCGGCGCCGGCGACGATCCGCGCCCGGCTCCGTCGACCATGCTCGAACGCATCGAGCGCATCATCGAGGAGAGAAAGTCGACGCGGCCCGCGGGATCGTACGTCGCCGGTCTGCTGGCGGCGGGCGAGCCGCACATGTGCCGGAAGATCGGTGAAGAGGCGACCGAGGTGATCACCGCGGCGCTCGGTGGTGAGGGCGACCGGCGTGTCATCGAGGAAGTCGCCGACCTGTGGTTCCACACCCTCGTGCTGCTCGGCGCGCGTGGGATACCGCTCCGCGAGGTCCTGAAAGAGCTGGCGCGACGCCACGCGGCACGGCCCACGCCGGATCGGTAGCCGGCGCGTGCCGGGCGCCGCTGGCGCTCGCGCTCGGAGCCGTCATCGCGTTCACCGGGTGCGCGGGCCGGCGAATCGAGAACGGCGTCTATCACTCGGACAAGGGCTATCGCCTCACCCTGCCCGGCCCCGACTGGTCCGTCGCCGCGGACAGCAAGGCCGACCTCGAGCTCAGGCACCAGGACGGACTGGCGGCGATGCTGGCCAACGCCGAGTGCGACGATCGCGCGAAATCCCGGAGCGCCGGCTTGCTGCTCGGTCAGCTGTTGATCGGGCTGCATGACCGCGCGACCATCGAGCAGAACGAGGTCTCGGTGAACGGGCAGCGGGCTCTGCATCGGGTGCTGGACGGCCGGGTGGCCGCCGACGGCGCGCCGACGCGGATCGAGGCCTACGTGCTGAAGGATCAGGGCTGCGTCTACGACTTCGCCTACGCGGCGCCGCCGGCGTCGTTCGAGGCGTGGCGCGCCGATTTTCGCCGGTTCGTCGAGAGCTTCGCGAAGGAGTGAGCGGATCGTGGAAGGCTATCTCAGACGAACGGTGGTCTGGTACGGCGGGGTCGGCCTGCTGACCCAGCAAGTCTTTCGGAGTCTCGCGCTCCCGCCGAAGTACTTCCGCCTGATCGATCCAGGAGATCGAGGTGATGGGCGTGCGCTCGCTCGGCGTCGCGCTGACGGCCGCCGATCTTCACCGGCATGGTCTTCACGATCCAGAGCGCGGTCAACATGGGCCGCTTCGGCGCCGGAGAGCTACGTCGGCCCGGTCGCCGCGCTGGCGATCTTGCGAGAGCTCGGCCCCGTCCTGACCGCGATCCTCGTGGGCGGCAAGGTCGCGTCCGGCATCACGGCCGAGCTCGGCTCGATGAAGGTGACCGAGCAGATCGACGCGCTCCGGACGCTCGGCGTGAACTACATCAAGCGCCTCGTGGTCCCTCGCGTGCTGGCGGCGCTCGTCGTGTTCCCGCTGCTGACCGTGCTGGCCGACGCGGTCGGCGTGCTCGGCGGTATGCTGATCATGTTCCTGGAGCGCGGCGCCGACATGTACGGCTACTGGAACGTCACGACCTATTGGGTCGTGCCGAAGGACTTCCTGACCGGCGTCGGCAAATCCGTGTTCTTCGGAGTCATCGTGACGCTCATCGGCTGCTACAACGGTCTCAGCACGGAAGGGGGCACCGAAGGGCTCGGCCGGGCGACGACGGCCACGGTCGTCCACGTGACCATGGGGGTCATCGTGTCCGACTTCTTCATCACCAAGCTGTTCCTGACGCTTTTCTACTGATGGCCGTGCCGGAGCCGATCGTCGAGGCCGAGGACCTGAGAAAGAACTTCGACACGAACCCGGTCCTGCGCGGCGTGTCGTTCGTGCTCGCCAAGGGCGAGACCCTGGTCGTCATGGGCGGCAGCGGCGCCGGCAAGACGGTCCTCCTCCGTCTGGTCGCGGGCCTGATCCGTCCCGACGGCGGGCGGCTCCGCGTCTTCGGGCGCAACATCGAGAACCTCTCGGAGGAAGCCTTGCTCCCGCTGCGGCGCCGGATGGGCTACGTGTTCCAGAGCGCGGCGCTCTTCGATTCGCTGTCCGTTCACGAGAACGTCGCGTATCCTCTTCGCGAGCACACCAGCCTCGGGGAGGCGGAGATCGACGAGCGCGTGGTGCGGAAACCTGTCGGTCGTGGGCCTCTCGAGCGACGTCCTGCCGCTCCTGCCGTCCGAGCTCTCGGGCGGCATGCGCAAGCGCGTCGGGATCGCCCGCGCCCTCTCGGTCGAGCCGGAGATGCTCTTGTTCGACGAGCCGACGGCCGGGCTCGATCCGACGAACTCCAAGCTGGTCGCCGACCTGATCCGAGACCTGCGCGGCGGCGTGTGCGACACGGCGATGGTGGTCACCCACGACGTCGAGCTGGCCCGGACGGTCGCCGACCGCGTGGCGGTTCTCATCGAGGGGCGCTTCGAGGCCCTGGGCCCAGCCGACGAGGTCCTGAGCGGTCACAACCCGGCCGTCCAGGCTTTCCTGGCCGGGAGCAATGTCGCGCGAGCCACCGGTGAGGTGGGCCGGTGATCGAAGTCGATGAGCGAGAAACGTGAGACCGCGATGAAGTTTCGAGTAGGTCTCTTCGTCCTGCTGGCCCTCGCGACGTTTCTGGGAGGCGTCTACGCCCTCGGCGCGCGGGCGCGGCTGTTCGAGGCGCGTTACACGATCCACGCCGACTTCACCGAGGTCGGCGGCCTCGTCGAGGGCGCGACGGTCCGCCTCGCCGGCGTGCAGATCGGCCGGGTCAGCGCGGTGAACCTTCCCCCGCAGCCCGGAGGCAAGGTCCGGGTCGACCTCACCATCGGCCGGCGATTCTCCGATCGGATCCGCAAGAACTCGGTCGCGCGCATCGAGACCCAGGGATTGCTCGGCGACCGGATCGTCGAGATCACCGTCGGCGACGCGAGCGCGCCGCCGGTGGCCCCGGGCGAGGTGCTGGCCTCGCGCGATCCGGCCGACTTCGGGCGGGTGATCGCCGCCGGCGCCGAGACGGCCAAGAACGTCGCGGCCCTGGCCGATGCGCTGCGCGAGACGGCGGACCAGATCAACAAGTCGAAGATGATCGAGGATGCCGCGAGCGACGGTCGAACAAGCTCGGGCGCGTGGTCGATCAGGTCGAGCACGGCCGCGGATGGGCCCATACGCTCCTCTATGAGGAGCCGATCGCGCTGCGCCGGGTCAACGAGCTGATCGCGACGACGCAGACACTGGTCGAGCGGGTCGAGAAGGGCCAGGGCGCCGTCGGGCGTGCTGGTGTCGCCCGACGGCACCGCGTCCGCGAAGCGCTTCGTGGCCGCGATGGACCGGATCAGCGCCATGGTCGAGCAGCCGGAGCGTGAGCAGGGGCTCCTGCCCGGACTTCTCTTCGACCCGAAGTACAAGGCCGATCCTCGACGATCTCCGACGTGGTCTCGCACAACCTGCGCGTGATCTCCGACCGCGTGGCCGGCGGCAAGCGGCACGCCTCGGGAGTCTGGTGGCCGACTCGGGAGACGACGGGACCCTGTCGCTCACGATGCAGGATCTCCGGAGCCGCCGTCGCCAACCTCAGATCGATCAGCGTGAAGATCAACGAGCGGCGAGGGCACGGTCGGGCTGCTGATCGCCGATCCCACGATCTACGAGCGCCTGGTCACGATTCTCGACGGCGCGCAGCGGAGCTTCCTGCTGCGATCGATGATCCGCAGCCTGGACGACACAGGGCACGGAAGTCGAAAGATGACGACACGCGACGCTGGCGTCTACCGCTGCCAGGAGTGCGGCTTCTCGAGCCCCAAGCCCGGCACCTGTCCGGACTGCCGGCGCGCGGGCAGCAACTGGGTGCAGCTCGTCGAGGAGCGGACGACCTCGTCGAAATCGTCGCGGCGGGCCGAGCGTGGAACGTCCGGCCGCCAGCCGCGCGCGCTGAAAGAGATCTCGATGGAGCGCGACGACCGCGTCCGCACCGGGATCGGCGAGCTCGACCGCGTGCTCGGCGGCGGCGTCGTGCGCGACTCGCTCGTGCTGATCGGCGGCGATCCGGGCGTCGGCAAGAGCACGCTCCTGCTGCAGGCGGCGCGCGCGCTGGCGCAGGTCGCGCCGCCGGTGCTCTACGTGACCGCCGAGGAGTCGGCGGCGCAGGTGAAGATGCGCGCCGACCGCCTCGGCATCACGACCGACGGGCTCCTGCTCTGGCCGGAGAACGACCTGTCGGTCGTGCAGGCACAGCTCGACGACGCAAAGCCGCGCAGCGCTGATCATCGACTCGATCCAGACCGTGTTTCTGCCCGACCTCGGAGTCGGCGCCCGGCAGCGTCGCGCAGGTGCGCGAGTGCGGCGCGCGCCTCATGACGCTGGCGAAGGGCCGCGGCATCGCGACGTTCCTCGTCGGCCACGTCACGAAGGAAGGCGCGCTGGCCGGGCCGCGCGTGCTCGAGCACCTGGTCGACACCGTGCTGTACTTCGAGGGCGAGCGCCATCATTCGTACCGCATCCTGCGCGCGGTGAAGAATCGCTTCGGCTCGACGAACGAGATCGGCGTCTTCGAGATGGCGGAGGGCGGGCTGGTCGAGGTGACGAATCCCTCGGGCTTCTTCCTCGCCGAGCGTCCCCGTGAAGGCGCCCGGCTCGGTCGTGGTCTCGAGCCTCGAGGGGCACGCGGCCGCTGCTGCTCGAGCTGCAGGCGCTCGTCGCGCAGGCGTCCGGTCGGGCACGCCGCGGCGCACGGTGCTCGGCGCCGACTACAACCGTGTCTGCCTGCTGCTGGCAGTCCTCGAGAAGCGCGCGGGCGTTCCGCTCGGGAGCCAGGACGTGTTCGTCAACGTCGCCGGCGGCGGCCGCGTCACGGAGCCGGCCGCCGATCTCGGCATCGTCGTCGCGGCGGCGTCGAGCTACATGGATCGACGTCGGTGCCGCCGGACGTCCTCGTCGGTGGGCGAGGTCGGGCTCACCGGCGAGGTCCGCGCGGTCGCGGGGCTCGAGCTCCGCCTGCGCGAGGCGGCGGCCCTCGGCTTCCGCCGGGCGATCGTGCCCCAGAGCAACGTGCTCGAGCCGCCGAAGGTGTCGCTCGACGTCCGCGGCGTGGCCACGGTCGGCGACGCCCTGACCGCGCTGCTCGGCTGAACGCGCTGTGCGCGCTGCAGGCCGTCGCAGGGCTGGAACCGCCGGCTGAGGCGCGCACGAGGATAGTAATGCCGGAGAAGTCGAAGGCTCCGAAGCTGGCGGTCGTCATCCCGGCGGGCGGTGTCGGGACACGCTTCGGTGAGCCGTCATCCCGAAGCAGTTCCTCAAGATCCGACGCGCGTCCGGTCGTGGCGGAGACGGTCGAGCTGCTTCGCGCGGCATCCGGGCCGTGATCGGCGATCGTCGGTGGCCGCGCCGGAGATCGCACGTGGAGCGCACGCCGCGCGCGCGCTGGCGGCGATCGCGCCGGCGCGCGCCGCTCGACGGTCGGTTCAGGGCGGCCGGATGCGCCAGGACTCCGGTGTGGCTCGCGCTGCGGGCGGTTCCCGACGACGCCGAGATCATCATCGTCCACGACGCCGTGCGCCCGCTGATCACGCGCGGCCTCATCGACGCAGTCGTGGGGCGCGCCGGCCGAGCACGGCGCGGCCGATCTGCGCCCTGCCCATCGCGGAGACCATCAAGCGTGTGCGCGAACGACGTGGTCGACGACGACGCTCGATCGCTCGGAGCTGTGGGCGGTGCAGACGCCGCAGGCGTTCCGCGCCGCGCTGCTGCGCGAGGCGCACGAGAAGGCGCGCCGGGACGGCGTGGTGGGAACCGACGACGCCATGCTGGTGGAGCGGCTCGGCCATGCAGGTCCGCGTCGTGCGCGGGCTCGCCGAGAACGTGAAGATCACCACGCCGGAGGACCTTCGCCGGGCGCGCCGAGCCCGTCGGCCGTTGACGCGCGTCGGCTTCGGATTCGACCTGCACCCGTTTGCGGCACGGTCGACCGCTCGTGCTCGGCGGAGTCACCGTCGACTTCGATCGCGGCCTCGCCGGCCACTCGGACGCCGACGTGCTGTCGCACGCGGTCGGCGAGGCGCTGCTCGGCGCGCTGGCGCTGGGCGACCTGGGCCGGCACTTTCCCGACACCGATCGCGCGCTACCGTGGCATCTCGAGCCTGCGCACTGCTGCGGAACGTGATGGAGCTGGTGAGCGCGCAGGGCGGGCGCCTCGGTCAACGTGGATGCGACCGTGCTCGGCCCAGGCGCCGCGCCTGGCGCCGCTGCTGCCGGAGATGGCCAAGCGGCTGGCCGACGTGCTCGGGACTCGAGATCGACCGGGTGAGCGTGAAGGCGAAGAGCCCCGAAGGGCTCGGCTTGCGTCGGCCGGCAGGAGAGGCATGGCGGCGATGGCCGTGGTGAGCGTCGAGGTGACAGGATGATCCGGATCACCAACACGATGACACGCACGAAGGAGGAATTCGTTCCTCTCGACGTCGGGCGAAGTCCGCATGTACGTGTGCGGGGTGACGGTCTACGACTACTCGCACATCGGCCACGCGCGCAGCGCCATGGTCTTCGACGTGATCCGCCGCTACTTCACCTTCAGGGGCTATCGCGTGACGTTCGTGAAGAACTACACGGACATCGACGACCGCATCATCAAGCGCGCCAACGACGCGGGCGTGACCGCGCGCGAGTTCGCCGAGCGCTTCATCGCGGCGGAGCGCGAGGACATGGCGTCGCTCGGCGTGCTGGCGCCCGACATCGACCCGAAGGCGACCGAGCACGTGGGCGAGATGATCCGAGCTCATCGGGCAGCCTGGTCGCCGGCGGCCACGCCTATCCCGATCGAGGGCGACGTCTACTTCGGAATCAGCAGCTTCGCGCCGTACGGGCGGCTGTCCGGGCAAGAACCTCGACGAGCTGCTCGCGGGCGCCCGCGTCGAGGTGGACGAGCGCAAGCGCGATCCCGCGTGATTTCGCGCTCTGGAAGGGCGCGAAGCCCGGCGAGCCCGCGTGGGACAGCCCGTGGGGACCAGGCCGGCCGGGGTGGCACATCGAGTGTTCCGCGATGGCGATGAAATACCTGGGAGTCTCGTTCGATCTTCACGGCGGCGGCGAGGACCTGATCTTCCCGCACCACGAGTGCGAGATCGCCCAGACCGAAGCCTGCACCGGCAAGCCGTTCGCGCGCTACTGGGCGCACAACGGCATGGTCAACATGGGCAAGGAGAAGATGTCGAAGTCGCTCGGCAACACGCTTGAGCATCCGCGAGATCGTCAAGCGGCACAGTCCCGGACGCGCTGAGGCTCTGGATGCTCGGGACTCACTACCGGAACATGATCGAGTGGTCCGAGGAGCGGGTCGAGGAGAGCGCACGGGCGCTCGAGCGCCTGACGCGCCTGCTTCACGACGCGGCCGCCGGCGCGCGACGGCGGCGGTCCCGGCGGCGTTGCCACCGGCATTCGCGGAGTTCCGCCCGCGCTTCGAGCAGGCGATGGACGACGACTTCAACACCCCGCAGGCGCTCGGCGTCCTCTTCGATTTCGGCCGAGCGCTGGCCGACGCGCGCGACCGGGGTACCGGCGACCCCGGCGCGTTCGTCGCCGGCGTCGACGAGCTGGTGCAGCTCGCGCGCGTGCTCGGGCTCTTCGGCCGTGGCGCACGACGATGGACGGCCCGCCGGCCGAGGTCCAGCAGCCTGCTCGCCGCGCGCGGCGAGGCGCGGGCGCGCCGTGATTTCAGGCGCGGCGACGAGATGCGCGACGAGATCGCGACGGCTCGGCTGGCTCGTCGAGGACACGCCGGCCGGTCCGCGGCTCGACGCCGAAGGGCGATAGTGACCGAAGGCCGCATCTACGGCCGGAACCCGGTGCTCGAGCTGCTCCGCGCGGACGGGCGCCGTGCCGACGAGATCGCCGTGCTCGCCGGCGGGCGCGGCCCGCTCGCCGAGATCGTGGCGCTGGCGCGTCGCGCGGGTGTCAAGGTCTCGTATCGCACGCGCGAGCAGCTGACGGCGATCGCCGGCTCCGATCGCCACCAGGGTGTGGTCGCGCGCGTCGCGTCGGCGGCGTACGTCGATCTGGCGGCGCTGCTCGCAGATCCCGGCGTCACGCGGCGAGGCACGGCCTTCTTCGTGGCGCCTCGATCAGGTGCAGGATCCCCGGAACTTCGGCGCGGTTCTCAGGACCGCCGAGGTGTTCGGCGCCCACGGCGTGATCGTCCCCAAGCACCACCAGGTCGGCCTCACCGACGCGGCGGCTCGCGCGGCCATGGGGGCGGTCGAGTACCTGTCCGTCGCCCGCGAGACCAATCTCGTGAACGCGCTGGAAATCGTGAAGAAATCTGGCATCTGGGTCTTACGGTGGGGTCGCGGGCGCCGGCGTTCCGGTGTGGGGCGCGGACCTGACCGGCCCGCTCTGCCTGGTCCTCGGTAGCGAGGGCGAGGGGCTCAGACCGTATGGTCGCCAGGCCTGCGATGTGCTGGTCACCATCCCGCTGCGAGGGCAAGATCGGCTCGCTGAACGTCGCGGCCGCCGGCGCAGTTCTCTGTTATGAAGTCGCGAGACAGCGAGGCGCCGGAGGCAAAGTGCTTGACTTATCGAAAAGTCAAGCCTAATGTGACCTTTTGTCTGTGCTGGCGTAGCTCAGGGGCAGAGCAACTGCCTTGTAAGCAGTGGGTCGGGGGTTCAAATCCTCCCGCCAGCGCCAGCTTTCTCGAGGAGTTGCCAGGTGCGGCCGGCGGATTCGGGGAGGTACCCAAGTGGCCAAAGGGGCAGACTGTAAATCTGCTGGCGTACGCCTTCGGGGGTTCAAATCCTCCCCTCCCCACCATCGTAGCGGGTGCCTTTGAGGCCGGATTTACCGAGGTGGGCTGAAAGGTGCGGCTGCGAGAGGCACGCGCTTACGCGGTTTAAGGCACGCGCGGTTCCGCAGTTGAGCATGCGCGCGTTACGCGGTTGAGCATGCGCGTTCGCGTTGAGGCACGCGGCGCGTTGAGACGGCGCGGTTCCGCGGTTGAGAAAGGTGTACGTGGCTCCGCAGTTCAGACAGGCGCACGGGGTTTAGCTTGCGGGCGGGAATAGCTCAGCGGTAGAGCGCCAGCCTTCCAAGCTGGGGGTCGCGGGTTCGAATCCCGTTTCCCGCTCCAGGTCTCGCGTATGCGCCCATGTAGCTCAGTCGGCAGAGCGCGTCCTTGGTAAGGACGAGGTCTCCGGTTCAATCCCGGACATGGGCTCCAGGATTCATCAGCGCGCCGCAGCAGGGTGCGCGCACGACGTTGAGTGATATCGCTACCGCCAACGGGAGGGCGTGAGGAATGGCGAAGGCGAAGTACGAGCGGACGAAGCCGCACGTGAACGTGGGGACGATCGGGCACATCGACCACGGCAAGACGACGTTGACGGCGGCGATCACGAAGGTGCTGCACACGAAGAACAAGGGGATCGCGGTACGGGAGTACGGGTCGATCGACAACGCCCCGGAAGAGCGGGAGCGGGGATCACGATCGCGGTGGCGCACGTGGAGTACGAGACGGACAAGCGGCACTACGCGCACATCGACTGCCCGGGGCACGCGGACTACATCAAGAACATGATCACGGGGGCGGCCCAGATGGACGGGGCGATTCTCGTGGTGGCGGCGAACGATGGGCCGATGCCGCAAACGCGCGAGCACGTGCTGCTGGCGCGGCAGGTGAACGTGCCGTTCCTGGTCGTGTTCATGAACAAGGTGGACATGGTGGACGACCCGGAGATCTTGGACCTGGTGGAGCTGGAGGTGCGGGAGCTGTTGAAGAAGTACCAGTTTCCGGGGGACGACGTGCCGGTGGTGCGGGGGTCGGCGCTGCAGGCGAACGAGAACCCGGACGGACCCGAAGGCGTCGGAGCCGATCTGGAAGCTGATGGAGGCGGTGGACAGCTACATTCCGACGCCGCCGCGGCCGGTGGACAAGCCGTTTCTGATGCCGATCGAGGACATTTTCTCGATCACGGGGCGGGGGACGGTGGTCACGGGCCGGGTGGAGCGCGGGATCGTGAAGGTGGGCGAGGAGATCGAGATCGTCGGGGTGCACGACACGCGCAAGACGGTGGTGACGGGCGTGGAGATGTTCCGCAAGCTGCTGGACGAGGGGCAGGCGGGGGACAACATCGGGGCGCTGTTGCGCGGGATCGATAAGGAAGAAGTGGAGCGGGGGCCAGGTGCTGGCCGAAGCCGGGGAGCATCAAGCCGCACAAGAAGTTCAAGGCGGAGGTGTACGTCCTGACGAAGGAAGAGGGCGGGCGGCACACGCCGTACTTCAACGGGTACCGGCCGCAGTTCTACTTCCGGACGACGGACGTGACGGGGGTGTGCACGTTGCCCAGCGGGGTGGAGATGGTGATGCCGGGGGACAACGTGACGATGGCGATCGAGCTGATCGTGCCGATCGCGATGGAGAAGGAGCTGCGGTTCGCGATTCGCGAGGGTGGGCGGACGGTGGGCGCGGGTGTCGTCACGGAGATCGTGGAGTAGGCGATGCGCGACATCATCTCGCTCGCGTGCTCGACGTGCCAGCGGCGGAACTACGCGACGACGAAGAATCGCCGCACGCACCCCGATCGCCTGGAGCTCAAGAAATATTGCAGGTGGTGCCGCAAGCACACACCGCACAGAGAGACCAAGTAGCTCGGGATAGGGGTGTAGCTCTAACGGCTAGAGCACCGGACTCCAAATCCGGGGGATGGGGGTTCGAATCCCTCCACCCCTGCCATTGTTCGGACGGACTAGGGAGCAGATGGATTTTCTGAAGCGCGCACAGGAGTTCGTCCGAGAGGTTGTGGCGGAGTTTCGCAAGGTGACGTGGCCCAGCCGCCAGGAGCTGATCAACTCCACGGTCGTCGTGATCACGGTGACCGTGGTGGTGGCGCTCTTCCTCGGGCAGCCGTGGACGTCGTGCTGGCGCGAGATCGTCGAAAGCGATTTTGCGATGAGCGAGGACGCGGCGGCGGCGACCACGAGCAAGCGAGTGGTTCGTCGTTCACACGTATTCGGGATTCGAGAACAAGGTCAAAGAGGCGATCGAGTCGCGCGCGAAGATCTTCGGGATGTCCGAGCGAGATCGCGCGCGTGCTCGTGCCGACCGAGAAGGTGGTCGAGGTCCGCAACAAGCAGAAGCGCGAGACCGAGCAGAAGTTCTTCCCGGGCTACGTGCTGGTCGAGATGGAGCTGACGGACGACACGTGGCACCTCGTGCGCTCGACGCCCAAGGTCACCGGGTTCGTCGGGTCGGGGTCGAAGCCGGTCTGCGCTGCCGCACGACCAGGTCGACGACATCCTCCGGCAGATGGAGGCGGGCGCCGAGAAGCCCAAGCCCAAGTCCGTGTTCGCGCGCGGCGACAAGGTGCGCGTCATCGACGGACCGTTCGTCAACTTCCAGGGTGTGGTCGACGACATGAACCCCGAGCGCGGACGGATGAAGGTGGTCGTGCCGGTCTTCGGGCGGCCGACGTCCGTCGAGCTCGAGTACTACCAGGTGGAGCGGATCTGATGCGTGCGGCGGCGAATAGGATCTCGCGATGAAGAAGGTCCAGGCGATCGTGAAGCTGCAGATCCCGGCCGGCAAGGCGAATCCGTCGCCGCCGGTGGGCCCGGCGCTCGGTCAGCACGGCGTCAACATCATGGAGTTCTGCAAGGGCTTCAACGCGCAGACCGGCGCGCAGGACGGATTGATCCTGCCGGTGGTGGTGACGATCTTCCAGGACCGGTCCTTCACGTTCATCGTGAAGACGCCGCCGGCCGCCGTGCTCTTGAAGCGCGCGGCGGGAATCGCGAAGGCGTCGGCCGTTCCGCACAAGGACAAGATCGGCAAGGTCACGCGCCAGCAGGTGCGCGACATCGCGCAGACCAAGCTCGTGGACCTCAACACGGACTCGATCGATTCCGCGATGCGGATCATCGAAGGCACCGCCCGCAGCATGGGCATCGATGTGGTCTAGCGGGCCGCGCGACTAGAGGAGACATCCATGGCGACGATCGTTCGGAAGACGAGGCGGCAAGCGCTACGAGACGGCGGCGGCGAAGATCGCCCCGGACAAGCAGTACTCCCTCGATGAGGCCGTCTCCATCTTGAAGAGCATGCCGGCGGCGAAGTTCGACCAGTCGGTCGATCTGTCGTTCCGGCTGGGCGTCGATCCCAAGCACGCCGACCAGATGGTCCGCGGCGCGGTGGTGTTGCCCCACGGCATCGGCAAGACCGTACGCGATGGCCGTCTTCGCCAAGGGCGAGAAGGAGCGCGAGGCGCGCGAGGCCGGCGCGGACGTGATCGGCGCCGAGGACCTCGTCGAGCGCGTGCAGGGCGGTTGGATGGAGTTCGACACGGCGGTCGCGACGCCCGATCTCGATGGGGCAGGTCGGTCGGCTCGGCAAGGTGCTGGGCCCGCGCGGGCTCATGCCGAACCCGAAGCTGGGCACCGTGACGTTCGACGTCGAGCCGCGCGGTTCGCGAAGCCAAGGCCGGCAAGGTCGAGTTCCGCGTCGACAAGGCCGGGAACGTGCACACGCCGATCGGCAAGCACTCGTTCGGCGCCGACCAGCTCGCCGGCCAACGGCATGGCGCTCATCGAGGCGATCGTTCGGGCGAAGCCGGCGGCGGCCAAGGGCGTCGTATCTGCGGTCGCTGACCGTCTCGACGACGATGGGGCCCGGCGTCCCGGTCGACGCGGTGGCGGTGGCCAATCTGTTCAAGAAGGCCGTCTAGGACGACAGGGAGCCCCAGGTGCCAACGCAAGAGAAGGTCACGGCGGTCGAGGATCTGAAGTCGACGACTGGACGGCGTGAAGACCGTCGTGCTCACCGAGTACCGCGGACTCACCGTGCAGCAGCTCAGCGATCTGCGCAAGCAGCTGCGCGCGGTGTCGGCGCAGTACAAGGTCGTCAAGAACCGGCTGGCGCGGCTCGGCGATCAAGTCGTCCTCGCCCTCGGCGGGCTGGGCACGCATCTGAAGGGACCGACCGGCGTTCATCATCTCGAAGGAAGATCCGGTCGCGGTCGCGAAGGCGCTGCACGCGTTCGCGCGCGACTCACCAGGCGCTGGCGATCAAGGCCGGACTACGTCGAGGGCCAGGTGTTGCCGCCCGCCGAGCTCAGGGCGCTGGCCGACTTGCCGTCGCGCGAGGCGCTGCGCGCCCAGGTCGTCGGGCGCGATCCAGGGCGGGCTCTGGCCATGCTGGTCGGGCTGCCTCACGGCGCCCCATCGCGAGCTCGTCGTACATCCTGCAGCAGCGCGGTGAATCAGGGCCCGAAGAGGCCGCGCAAGGAACGAGCAGCTAGGAGAAGAACACGCGGGAGGACGGCGACTGAGATCGACTCGCGGTGCGATGATCAACGTGGCGCGGCGCCGCGGCGAGCATGAGCGGAACGTAGCGGGAGACTAGCGGCGCGGCATCGAGGCGGGCGTCGAAGCCCGGTGCCCGTGCCCAGTACAAAGGAGATCGATCGATGGCAACGGTAGAGCGAGATCGCCGAGCATGCTCGACAAGCTCGTCGCTGCTGGAGGCGGCCCAACTCTCGAAGCAGCTGCAGGAGAAGTGGGCGTGTCCGCGGCGGCGCCGATGGCGGTCGCGGCCGTTGCGGGCGTGGCCGGCGGTGGCGCGGCCGGCGCGGCGGCGGTCGAGGAGAAGACGGAGTTCGACGTCATCCTCGAACGCGGCGGGCGAGAAGAAGATCCAGGTCATCAAGGTGGTCCGCGAATTGACCGGGCTCGGCCTGAAGGAGGCCAAGGATCTGGTCGACGGCGCGCCGAAGCCGGTGAAGGAGAAGGTCACGAAGGCTGAAGCGGACGATATGAAGAAGAAGCTCGAGGAGCAGGGCGCGACGGTCGTCGGTGAAGTAGCGAGCCGGTCTCAACGGGAAGTCTCGGACGCGTACGTGCAGCGAGCTGCCGCAATCCAGCCGGGGACCTCGGAGGGCGGCGGTCCCGTCCGAGAGAGAGGGTATGGCAGGAACGATTCAGTGTGGGCACCGCGGCCGCAAGGATTTCGGCAAGATCCCGTCGATCGTCGAGATCCCGAATCTGATCGAGGTACAGAAGCGGTCCTACGAGACCTTTCTGCAGAAGGACGGACCGCGCCGGATCGGCGCGAGGAGTCCGGCCTGCAAGCGGTCTTCAAGTCGGTGTTTCCGATCGCCGACTACAACGACAACGCGCTGCTCGAGTTCGACTCGTACCACTTCGGTGAGCCGAAGTACACGGTCGAGGAATGCCACGACCGCGGGATGACGTTCGCGATTCCGCTGAAGGTCACGCTGCGTCTCGTCGTCTTCGATCACGACAAGGAAGCCAAGACCAAGACGATCCGCGAGCAGCGCGGCCAGGAAGTGTATCTGGGCGAGCTGCCGCTCATGACCGACAAGGGAACGTTCATCATCAACGGCACCGAGCGCGTCGTCGTCAGCCAGCTGCAGCGCTCGGCCGGCGTGTTCTTCGACGACGACAAGGGCAAGACGCTGGCGTCCGGCAAGCCGCTCTTCTCGGCGCGCGTCATCCCCTACCGCGGGTCGTGGGTCGAGTTCGACTTCGACGCCAACGACATCCTCCACGTCCGCGTCGATCGTCGCCGGAAGATGCTGGCGACCGCGTTTCTGCGGGCGTTCTGGTTCCTGGAGACGGAACGTCATCCTCTCCGACGAGGAGATCCTGGCGCACTTCTACGAGGCCGAGGAAGTGCTGTCGTTCGAGGACGGCAACGCCTGGGTGACGCTCAACGCCGAGGCGCATATCGGCGCGAAGGCTGGCCGACGACATCAAGGCGCCGCGCCATCGCGAGCCGCTGGCGGCGGCCGGCAAGACGCTCAACCGCGAAGGTGCATCGAGAAACTGCTGCGAAGTCGAACGTCGAGAAGATCCCGGTCCGCGCCGAGTCGCTCGTCGGACGTCGGACCGCCTCCCGGATCGTCGACACCGAGAGCGGCGAGGTGCTGGTGCAGACCAACGCCGAGATCACCTCGACAGGTGCTGTCGCAGCTGATGAGCCGGCGGGTGGCGCCGTTCAAGCTCCTGGTGCTGAGCGCCGGCAAGGTCGACCAGTCGATCTACGAGACGCTGGCGCGCGACCACTTCAAGAATCCCGACGAGGCGCTCGTGGAGATCTATCGGCGCCTGCGCCCGGCGATCCGCCGACCGTCGAGTCGGCGCGCTCCCTGTTCCGGGGCATGTTCATGGATCCGCGGCGCTACGATCTGGCCCGCGTCGGCCGCTTCATGATCAACGAGAAGCTCGGCATGGAGGCGCCGGCCAACGCCAAGACGATCCGCAGCGAGGACATCATCTCGGTCATCCGGCACCTGATGCTGGTGCGGCTGGGCACGAAGGCGACCGACGACATCGACCACCTCGGCAACCGGCGGGTGCGGTCGGTCGGCGAGCTGCTGGAGAACCAGTTCCGGGTCGGTCTGACGCGGATGGAGCGGGCGGTCAAGGAGCGGATGTCGATCTCCGACATCACGAACCTGATGCCGCACGACCTGATCAACGCCAAGCCGGTCTCGGCGGTGGTCAAGGAGTTCTTCGGCTCGTCGCAGCTGTCGCAGTTCATGGACCAGACGAACCCGCTCGCCGAGCTGACCCACAAGCGGCGGCTCTCGGCGCTCGGTCCGCGCGGTCTGAGCCGCGAGCGGGCGGGCTTCGAGGTGCGGGACGTCCATCCGACGCACTACGGCCGGATCTGCCCGCATCGAGACGCCGGAAGGCCCGAACATCGGCCTGATCTCGTCCCTGTCCACCTACGCGCGGACCAACGAGTTCGGCTTCATCGAGACGCCCTACCGGAAGGTGGGCAACGGGCGAGTCAGCGACGACATCGACTTTCCTGACCGCGCTGAAGGAAGAGAAGTTCGTCATCGCCCAGGCCAACGCCGAGATCGACCGCACCGGCCAGCTTCGTCCAGGAGCGGGTGTCGGCGCGCAAGAGCGGTGAGTTCCGCATGGTGTCGCCGGAAGAGCTGCACTACATGGACGTGTCGCCGAAGCAGCTCGTCTCGGTCGCGGCGTCGCTGATTCCGTTCCTCGAGAACGACGACGCGAACCGGGCCCTCATGGGCTCGAACATGCAGCGCCAGGCGGTGCCGCTGCTCCAGCCGGAAGCGCCGCTGGTCGGCACCGGCATGGAGCACGTGGTGGCACGCGACTCGGGCGCCGGTCATCGTCGCCAAGCGGCCGGGCGTCGTCGAGTACGTCGCGGCCGACCGCGTGGTCGTGCGCGCCGAGGGCCGGTCGAAGAAGGCCGACCCGGTGCAGGACCTGCCGCTCGACATCTTCAACCTGACCAAGTACCGGCGCTCGAACCAGAACACGTGCCTGAACCAGAAGCCGATCGTGCAGGAAAGGCCAGCGGGTCCAGCAGGGCGACATCATCGCCGACGGGCCGGGCACCGATCAGGGCGAGCTGGCGCTCGGGCGTAACGTGCTCGTCGCCTTCATGCCGTGGGGCGGCTACAACTTCGAGGACGCGATCCTGGTGTCCGAGCGGCTCGTGAAGGACGACCGCTTCACGTCGATCCACATCGAGGAGTTCGAGATCCAGGCGCGCGACACGAAGCTCGGCAAGGAAGAAGTCACCCGGGACATTCCGAACGTCTCCGAGGAAGCGCTGAAGGATCTGGACGAGTCCGGCATCGTGCGCATCGGCGCGAAGGTCAAGCCGAGCGATATCCTCGTCGGCAAGATCACGCCGAAGGGCGAGACGCAGCTCACGCCGGAAGAGAAGCTGCTCGCGCGCCATCTTCGGCGAGAAGGCCGGCGACGTCCGCGACACGTCGCCTGACGGTGCCGCCCGGCATCGAGGGCACCGTGGTCGACGTGAAGGTGTTCTCGCGGCGCGGCATCGACAAGGACGAGCGGGCGAAGTCGATCGAGGAGGAAGAGATCGCCCGGCTCGAGAAGGACTACCAGGACGAGATCGCGATGGTCGAGATGGAGCGCGACCAGAAGCTGAAGAACCTGCTGGTCGGCAAGACCGCGTTCCAGGACCTCTTCGATCCGACCAACAAGATGAAGCGGCTCGACCAAGAAGGGCGATCCGATCGAGCGCGAGGAGCTCGACAACTTCTCGTGGAACGAGCTGAAGAAGGTCAAGGTCAAGGAGGACGAGAACCTCGCGCAGACCATCAAGCGCATCGAGGACCTGGCCGACGAGCAGATCGGCGTCTACGACGCCATGTTCGAGGAGCGCAAGTCGCGGCTTCGCCGCGGCGACGACCTGCCGCCGGGCGTCATCAAGATGGTCAAGGTGTACGTGGCCGTGAAGCGCAAGCTGTCGGTCGGCGACAAGATGGCCGGCCGCCACGGCAACAAGGGCGTCGTCTCCAAGGTCCTGCCCGAAGAGGACATGCCGTACCTGCCGGACGGAACGCCGGTCGAGATCGTGCTGAACCCGCTCGGCGTGCCGTCTCGGATGAACGTCGGTCAGATCCTCGAGACCCATCTGGGCTGGCGGCGCGCGCGCGCTCGGCTTGTGGGTGGCGAGCCCGGTCTTCGACGGCGCCACCGAGGAGGAGATCAAGGAGCACCTCAAGCAGGCGAGGCCTGCCGACTTCCGGCAAGACGATCCTCTACGATGGGCGCACCGGCCGGCGGTTCCACCAGGAGGTCACGGTCGGCCAGATCTACATCCTGAAGCTGGCCCATCTCGTCGACGACAAGATGCACGCGCGCTCGATCGGCCCGTACTCGCTGGTGACGCAGCAGCCGCTCGGCGGCAAGGCCCAGTTCGGCGGGCAGCGGTTCGGCGAGATGGAGGTGTGGGCGCTCGAGGCCTACGGGGCCGCGCACACGCTCCAGGAGATGCTGACCGTCAAGTCCGACGACGTGGAAGGCCGCAACCGCATCTACGAGGCGATCGTCAAAGGTGAAAACTTCCTCGAGCCCGGTACGCCGGAGTCGTTCAACGTGCTCGTGAAGGAACTCCAGAGTCTGGCGCTCGACGTCGAGCTGGTGACGAAGGACGGGAAGAAGGCTTCCTAGACAATGGGAGAAGGCTTCCCAAAGGAGAATAGCGAATGCTGACGGATCGGCCATTCGGCAGCCTGATCAGAGAGGACAAGCCAACCAAGGACCTTTGGGGCATCCTCGATCGGCATGCGAAGCCCATCACGTTTGACGCGATCCGGATCAAGCTGGCCGCGCCCCAGAAGATTCGCGACTGGTCGCACGGCGAGGTCAAGAAGCCGGAGACCATCAACTACCGGACGTTCAAGCCCGAGCGCGACGGCCTGTTCTGCGCGCGCATCTTCGGCCCGACCAAGGACTACGAGTGCGCCTGCGGCAAGTACAAGCGGATGAAGTTCGCCGGCGTCGTCTGCGACAAGTGCGGCGTCGAGGTGACCCGGGCGCGCGTGCGCGCGCGAGCGGATGGGCCACATCGAGCTGGCCTCGCCGGTCTCGCACGTGTGGTTCTTCAAGGGGCTGCCGAGCCGGATCGGCCAGCTCCTCGACATGTCGCTGCGCGAGCTGGAGAAGATCCTCTACTTCGAGGAGCACGTCGTTCTCGAGAGCCGTCTCCAGGGCATCAAGAAGAAGGACCTGATGGCGGTCGACAAGGCGCGCAAGCTCCATCGAGGAGCACGGCCCCGAGGCCCTCAAGGTGGGCATGGGCGCGGAGGCGATCCGCGAGCTCCTGCGCGACATGGACCTCGACTCGATGGCCGCGCGATCTCCGCGCCCAGATGCTCGGCGAGTCGTCCGTGCAGAAGCGGAAGAAGATCGTCAAGCGGCTGAAGGTCATCGAGGCGTTCCTGAAGTCCGGCAACCAGCCCGACTGGATGATCCTCGAAGTCGTGCCGGTCATTCCGCCGGAGCTCCGTCCGCTGGTGCCGCTCGACGGCGGCCGCTTCGCGACCTCGGACCTGAACGACCTGTACCGCCGCGTCATCAACCGGAACAACCGGCTGAAGCGGCTGATGGACCTCAAGGCGCCCGAGATCATCATCCGCAACGAGAAGCGGATGCTCCAGGAAGCGGTCGACGCGCTCTTCGACAACGGCCGCCGCGGACGCGTCATCACCGGGCCGAACAACCGGCCGCTGAAGTCGCTGTCCGACACGCTGAAGGGCAAGCAAGGCCGCTTCCGTCAGAATCTTGCTCGGCAAGCGCGTCGATTACTCGGGCCGGTCGGTCATCGTCGTCGGCCCGTATCTGAAGCTGCACCAGTGCGGCCTGCCGAAGAAGATGGCCCTCGAGCTCTTCAAGCCCTTCATCTTGCGGAAGCTGGAAGAGCGCGGCATCGCGTCGTCGATCAAGGCGGCCAAGAAGTTCGTTGAGAAGGAGCGCCCGGAGGTCTGGGACATCCTCGAGGACGTCATCCAAGGAGCACCCGATTCTGCTCGAATCGGGCCCCGACGCTCCATCGCCTGGGCATCCAGGCCTTCGAGCCGATCCTGGTCGAGGGCAAGGCCATCGAGATCCATCCGCTGGTCTGCACGGCCTTCAACGCCGACTTCGACGGCGACCAGATGGCGGTGCACATCCCGCTCTCGATGGAGGCGCAGCTCGAGGCCCAGGTGCTGATGCTGTCGGCGAACAACATCCTGTCGCCGGCGAACGGCGCGCTCGCTGGCGGTGCCGACGCAGGACATGGTGCTCGGGATCTACTACCTGACCAAGGAGCGCCTCGAGCACGCCGGAGCGTCCCGGTCCGCGGCGAGGGGCGCCTCTTCGCCGACGCCGAAGAGGTGCGGATCGCCTACGACAACGAGGACGTCGATCTGCAGGCGCGCATCCGCCTGCGCTGGAACGGCGCCATCGTCGAGACGACGGTCGGGCGCACGCTGCTGAACGAGATCGTGCCCGAGCAGCTGAGGTTCGTGAACCAGGAGCTCAAGAAGAAGGAGATCACGGCGCTGGTCGGCCGCTGCTACAACACGCTCGGCAACGAGGCGACCGGTGCACTTCCTGGATGAGCTGAAGGACCTCGGATTCCGCTATGCGACGCTCTCGGGTCTGTCGATCGGCATCGACGACATGCACATCCCGTCGTCGAAGGAGCGGCAGATCAGCCTCGGCGCGCGAGCAGGTCAACGAGGTGGAGCAGCAGTACCAGGACGGCGTGATCACGAACGGCGAGCGCTACAACAAGGTGGTCGACATCTGGGCGCACGTCACCGAGCTCATCGCCGAGGAGATGTTCCGCGAGCTGGAGGGCGGCGAGCAGGGCGGCGAGTTCAACCCGATCTACATGATGGCCGACTCCGGGCGCGCGGGGCAGCAAGCAGCAGATCCGCCAGCTGGCCGGCATGCGCGGGCTGATGGCCAAGCCGAGCGGCGAGATCATCGAGACGCCGATCACATCGAACTTCCGCGAGGGCCTCACCGTCCTCGAGTACTTCACGTCGACGCACGGCGCCCGCAAGGGTCTCGCCGACACCGCGCTGAAAACTGCCGATTCCGGCTACCTGACTCGGCGACTCGTCGACGTTTCGCAGGATGTCATCGTGAGTGAATACGATTGCGGAACGGTGAAGTACATCGACGCCACACCGCTCGTGGAGGGCGGCGATATCATCCAGTCGCTGCGCGACCGCATCCTCGGCCGCGTCGCCGCCGAGGACATCCGCGACCCGCTGTCGAGCGAGATCATCGTCCAGGCGAACACCGAGATCACCGAGGAGCTGGCCCAGAAGATCGAGGACTCGGGCCTGGAGCGCGGTGCGCATCCGGTCGACGCTGACCTGCGACACCAAGCGCGGCATCTGCGTCATGTGCTACGGGCGCAACCTGGGCACCGGGCGGCTGGCCGAGCTCGGCGAGGCGGTCGGCATCATCGCCGCGCAGTCGATCGGCGAGCCGGGCACGCCAGCTCACGATGCGGACCTTCCACATCGGCGGCACCGCCAGCCGCGTGGTGGAGGCCTCCAAGCACGAGGCCAAGAGCGCGGGCATCGTGAAGTACCACAACCTCCGCACCGTCGTGAATCGCGACGGCGATCTGGTCGGCGACGAACCGCAACGGCGAGATCGGCGTGGCCGACGAACGCGGCCGCGAGCGCGAGCGCTACCCGGTCGTGTACGGCGCCAAGATCAAGGTGAAGGCCGACCAGCGCGATCAAGACGCGGGCCGTGCTGGTCGAGTGGGATCCGTTCACCAACCCGATCCTGACGGAGTTCACCGGACGGGTCGAGTACCAGGACATCGTCGAGGGCATGACGGTTCGCGAAGAGTTCGACGAGGTCACCGGTCTCGCGCGCAAGGTGGTCATCGAGGATCGCGGAGGGCAAGCTCCAGCCGGGCGTCATCATCCGCTCGGCGGGCGAGGGGCAGGCGACGGCCGAGCAGACCGAGCGGCACCGGTACGCGCTGCCGGTCGGCGCGAACCTCAACGTGCCGGACGGCGCCGAGGTCTTCGCCGCCGACATCATCGCCAAGATCCCGCGCGAGACGACCAAGACCAAGGACATCACCGGCGGTCTGCCGCGGGTCGCGGAGCTGTTCGAGGCGCGCAAGCCCAAGGAGCAGGCCGTCATCACCGAGATCGACGGCCGGGTCGAGATGGGCGGGTTCGTGAAGGGCATGCGCAAGATCGTGATCCGGGCCGACAACGCGGAGACCAAGGAGTACCTGATCCCGCGCGGCAAGCACATCAGCGTTCACGAGGGCGACCGCGTGCGAGCGGGCGAGGCCCTCATGGACGGGTCGCCCAACCCGCACGACTATCTGGCGGTGCTCGGCGATCGCGAGCTGCAGCGGTACCTGGTCAACGAGGTGCAGGAGGTCTATCGCCTGCAGGGCGTGACCATCAACGACAAGCACATCGAGATCATCGTGCGCCAGATGCTGCGGCGCGTGCGCATCGAGGAGGTCGGCGACACAGAGTTTGTCGTGGGCGAGCTCGTCGACAAGTTCGTGTTCCAGGAGGAGAACGACCGGGTCCTGGCGCAGGGCAAGCGCGCCGCGACGGCCAAGCCGGTGCTCCTCGGCATCACGAAGGCGTCGCTCTCGACCGACAGCTTCATCTCGGCGGCCTCGTTCCAGGAGACCACCCGCGTGCTGACGGAGGCCGCAATCTCCGGAAAACGGACGACCTCCGCGGCCTGAAAGAGAACGTGATCGTCGGCCGGCTGATCCCGGCGGGCACCGGGCTCTCGAATTACACGCGGGTCGAAGTGCTGACGCCCGGCGGGCGAGGCCGTGAAGTCGCTGGACAGCGTCCTCTCGCTGACGCCGCCGGTCGCCGACACGGGCGACGCGGACGAATCCGTCGCGGTGGCGGGGTAACGGCTAAATCATTGACAGAACAGGGCGTCTCGGTTATAACGTTGGAGTTTTGTCGCCCTCCAGGGCGGCGGTGAGCTCATGCCGACTATCAATCAGCTCGTCCATAACGGTCGCGAGGCGGTGCGGCGGAAGTCGAAGACGCCCGCGATGCAGGGGTGTCCGCAGAAGCGCGGCGTGTGCATTCGCGTGTACACGACGACGCCGAAGAAGCCGAACTCCGCCCTCCGGAAAGTGGCGCGCGTGCGGCTGACGAACGGGCTCGAGGTCACCTCGTACATCCCGGGCGTCGGGCACAACCTCCAGGAGCACTCGATCGTGATGATCCGCGGCGGCCGCGTGAAGGATCTGCCGGGCATCCGGTATCACATCATCCGCGGCACCCTCGACACCGCGGGTGTGGCCGGCCGCAAGCAGAGCCGCTCGAAGTACGGCGCCAAGGCCGACCAAGGCGCGGCAGCCTAGCGCAATGCGACGGGCGGGGGCCGCGAAGCGCGAGGTGTTGCCGGATCCGAAGTACGGGAGCCGACTGGTGGCGAAGTTCGTCAACATCATGATGATCTGCGGCAAGAAGTCGACGGCCGAGCAGATCATGTACGCCGCCCTGGTCTCGGTCGAGGACCGGAGCAAGCAGGACGCCCTGAAGATGTTCAAGTCGGCCATCGACAACGTGAAGCCGGCCGTCGAGGTCAAGTCTCGGCGGGTCGGCGGCTCGACGTATCAGGTGCCGGTCGAGGTGCGCCCGGATCGACGGACGTCGCTGGCCATGCGGTGGGTCATCGGGGCCGCCCGTCGGCGAGGCGGAGCGGAGCATGGCGGAAAAGCTGGCCGGCGAGCTGCTCGATGCCGCCGGCAACCGGGGCACCGCGGTGAAGAAGCGAGAAGACACGCACAAGATGGCGGAGGCCAACAAGGCGTTCGCGCATTATCGCTGGTAGCTAGCATCGAACTAAGAGAGGGGGCGCAGGCTGACCCCCTCTTCGCATGTCATAGATCGCAGAGAAAGCAGAGGATCGGGCGGTGGAACGGCAGTACTCGCTGGAAAAGACGCGCAACATCGGCATCATGGCCCACATCGACGCGGGCAAGACGACGACGACCGAGCGGATCCTCTATTACACCGGGCGGTCGTACAAGATCGGTGAAGTCCACGAAGGCACCGCGACGATGGACTGGATGGTGCAGGAGCAGGAGCGCGGCATCACCATCACGTCGGCCGCGACGACCTGCTTCTGGCGCGATTGCCGCGTCAACATCATCGACACGCCGGGCCACGTCGACTTCACGGTCGAGGTCGAGCGCTCGCTCCGGGTCCTGGACGGCGCCGTGGCGATCCTCGACGCGGTGTCCGGCGTCGAGCCGCAGACCGAGACGGTGTGGCGTCAGGCCGACAAGTACCGCGTCCCGCGGATGGTCTACGTCAACAAGATGGACCGCGTCGGCGCGGACTTCTTCCAGTGCATCGACCTGGTGCGTGACCGCCTGGGCGCCCATCCGGTTGCGGTGCAGATCCCGATCGGCCGTGAGGACCAGTACCGCGGGCTCGTCGACCTGATCGACGAGGTCGGGCTGGTGTGGACCGACGACGACGACTCGCTCGGCAAGGAGTTCACGAAGATCGAGATTCCGGCGGACATGCGGGAGCAGGTCAAGGAGTACCGGGAGAAGATGATCGAGGGGCTCGCCGAGGTCGACGAGCACCTGATGGAGAAGTACGTGCACGGCGAGCCGATCACGCCCGCCGAGCTGAAGGCGGCCGTGCGCAAGGGCACGATCAGCATGAAGCTCTTCCCGATCCTCTGCGGCGCGTCGTTCAAGAACAAGGGTGTGCAGCCGCTGCTGGATGCGGTGATCGACTACTCTGCCGTCGCCGCTCGACATCCCGCCGATGCAGGGCATCAATCCCGAGACCAAAGAGGTCGAGGAGCGCAAGGCGTCCGACGACGCGCCGTTCGCGGCGCTGGCGTTCAAGATCATGAACGACCAGCACGTCGGTCAGCTCGTCGTTCCTCCGCGTCTACTCCGGGCACGCTCGAGGCCGGGCTCGGGCGTCTTCAACTCGACCAAGGACAAGAAGGAGCGCGTCGGGCGGCTGCTCCGGATGCACGCGAACAAGAAGGAAGAGGTCGAGGCCGTCGCGGCGGGAGACATCGCCGCCGCCATCGGGCTCAAGCTCACCACGACCGGCGACACGCTGTGCGATGCCGACCGGCCGATCGTGCTGGAGTCGATGACGTTCCCCGAACCGGTGATCGCGGTCGCGATCGAGCCGAAGACGCGCGCGGACGAAGAGAAGCTCGGCGTCTCGCTCTCGCGGCTGGCGCTCGAAGACCCGACGTTCCGGGTGACCAGCGACGAGGAGACGGCGCAGACCTTGATCCACGGGATGGGCGAGCTCCACCTGGAGATCATCGTCGACCGCCTCCTGCGCGAGTTCAAGGTCGAGGCCAACGTCGGCAAGCCCCAGGTCGCCTATCGCGAGACCATCCGCAAGATGGCCGAGGCGCAGGGCCGCTACGTGCGGCAGACCGGCGGCCGCGGTCAGTACGGCGACGTCTACCTCGAGGTGGAGCCGAACGAGACCGGCAAGGGCTTCGAGTTCGAGAACAAGATCGTCGGCGGCACGATCCCGCGGGAATACATTCCGGCGGTCGAGAAGGGCATCCGCGAGGCGCTCGACACCGGCGTGCTGGCCGGCTACCCGATCGTCGACATCAAGGTGCGGCTGACCGACGGCTCGTATCACGACGTGGACTCGTCCGAGATGGCGTTCAAGATCGCCGCCTCGATGGGGTTCAAGGAAGCCTGCCGGCCGGGCCAAGCCGGTGCTGCTCGAGCCGGTGATGGACGTCGAGGTCGTGACGCCCGAGGAATACATGGGCGCGATCGTCGGCGACCTGAACAGCCGCCGTGGTCGGATCGTCTCGATGGAAGCGCGCGGCAGCTCGCAGGTCATCCGCGCGACCGTGCCGCTGGGACAGATGTTTGGATACGCAACGGAGATGCGGTCGATGACGCAGGGACGCGCCACCTACACGATGCAGTTCTCGCGCTACGAGGAAGTCCCGCCCGCGATCGCCGAAGAGATCATGGCCAAAGTCGCCGGCAAGCCGCAGGGGCGCGCCGGGTCCCGCTGAGAACGACCAGTCGGAGGCCACACCATGGCGAAGGCGAAGTACGAGCGGACGAAGCCGCACGTGAACGTGGGGACGATCGGGCACATCGACCACGGCAAGACGACGTTGACGGCGGCGATCACGAAGGTGCTGCACACGAAGAACAAGGGGATCGCGGTACGGGAGTACGGGTCGATCGACAACGCGCCGGAAGAGCGGGAGCGGGGATCACGATCGCGGTGGCGCACGTGGAGTACGAGACGGACAAGCGGCACTACGCGCACATCGACTGTCCGGGGCACGCGGACTACATCAAGAACATGATCACGGGGGCGGCCCAGATGGACGGGGCGATTCTCGGTGGTGGCGGCGAACGATGGGCCGATGCCGCAAACGCGGGAGCATGTGCTGCTGGCGCGGCAGGTGAACGTGCCGTTCCTGGTGGTGTTCATGAACAAGGTGGACATGGTGGACGACCCGGAGATCTTGGACCTGGTGGAGCTGGAGGTGCGGGAGCTGCTTGAAGAAGTACCAGTTTCCGGGGACGACGTGCCGGTGGTGCGGGGGTCGGCGCTGCAGGCGAACGAGAAGCCCGACGGACCCGAAGGCGTCGGAGCCGATCTGGAAGCTGATGGAGGCGGTGGACAGCTACATTCCGACGCCGCCGCGGCCGGTGGACAAGCCGTTTCTGATGCCGATCGAGGACATTTTCTCGATCACGGGGCGGGGGACGGTGGTCACGGGCCGGGTGGAGCGCGGGATCGTGAAGGTGGGCGAGGAGATCGAGATCGTCGGGGTGCACGACACGCGCAAGACGGTGGTGACGGGCGTGGAGATGTTCCGCAAGCTGCTGGACGAGGGGCAGGCGGGGACAACATCGGGGCGCTGTTGCGCGGGATCGATAAGGAAGAAGTGGAGCGGGGCCAGGTGCTGGCCAAGCCGGGGAGCATCAAGCCGCACAAGAAGTTCAAGGCGGAGGTGTACGTCCTGACGAAGGAAGAGGGCGGGCGGCACACGCCGTACTTCAACGGGTACCGGCCGCAGTTCTACTTCCGGACGACGGACGTGACGGGGGTGTGCACGTTGCCCAGCGGGGTGGAGATGGTGATGCCGGGGGACAACGTGACGATGGCGATCGAGCTGATCGTGCCGATCGCGATGGAGAAGGAGCTGCGGTTCGCGATTCGCGAGGGTGGGCGGACGGTGGGCGCGGGTGTCGTCACGGAGATCGTGGAGTAACGCATGGCAACCTTGGCCGCTGATCAGAAAATTCGGATTCGCTTGAAGGCGTACGATCACCAGCTGCTCGATCGGTCGGTCAAGGAGATCGTCGAGACCGTGCGCCGCACCGGCGCGCGCGTGTCGGGCCCGGTCCTGCTGCCCACGATCATCAACCGGTGGACCGTGCTGAGAAGCCCGCACGTCGACAAGACGTCCCGCGAGCAGTTCGAGATGCGAACGCACAAGCGCCTGCTCGACATCGTCGATCCCGACGCCGCAGACGGTCGACTCGCTCATGAAACTCGACCTGCCCAGCGGGCGTGGACGTCGAGATCAAGCTGTGATGAGCCGCGGAAGAATCACGAGCGGCGGGGCTAGGATCGATGGCGCGTAAGGAGAGGGTTGATCGGCCGGAAGGTGGGGATGACTCAGGTGTTCGCCGACGACGGCAGTCACGTGCCGGTGACCGTCATCGAGGCGGGGCCCTGCACCGTCATCGGGATCAAGACGACCGGAGTCGCACGGGTACGATGCGCTGCAGATCGGGTTCGGCGCGAAGAAGAAGAACGTGTCGAAGCCGGCGGCGGGCGTGTTCAAGAAGGTGAACGTGGCCCCGATGCAGGTCGTGCGCGAGGTGCGGCTCGAGAAGACCGAGAAGCTCCAGGGCTACGAGGTGGGGCAGGCCCTTACCGTCGAGATGTTCGCGCCGGGTGAGCTGGTCGACGTCGTCGGCGTCACGAAGGGCAAGGGCTTCCAGGGCGGCGTCAGGCGCTACGGCTGGTACGGCGGCGACGCGACGCACGGCTCGATGTTCCATCGGGCGCCGGGCTCGATCGGCGCCTCGTCGGATCCCTCGCGCGTGTGGCCGGGTCACCATATGCCCGGGCGCATGGGCGGCGACCGGCGGACCGTGCTGAACCTCGCGCGTGGTGCGCGTGATGGCCGAGCAAAATCTCGTGCTGGTGCGCGGCGCGGTGCCCGGCGCCAATGGAACGCTCGTGATGCTGCGGAAGTCCGGTCAAGGCGACCAAGGCGCAGCAGCAAAAGGTCGCGGAAAAGAAATAGCGATGCCGACCGTACAGGTGCTGGACGCGAAGGGGAAGGCCACGCGGCTCGGTCGAGCTGAAGGCGGACGTCTTCGGCACCGAGATCCGCGGGCCGCTCCTCCATCAGGCGGTGACCCGCGAGCTGGCCGACCGTCGCGCCGGCACGCACGACACCAGGGGCCGCAGCGAGGTTTCGGGCGGCGGACGCAAGCCGTGGAAGCAGAAGGGAACCGGCCGCGCGCGGCAGGGCTCGACGCGGGCCGTCCAGTGGAAGGGCGGCGGCAAGCCGTTCGGCCCGACACCGCGCAGCTACGACAAGGACATGCCGCGCGGCATGCGGCGCCAGGCGCTTCGCGCGCCGCGGTGGCGGCGAAGATCGCCGCCGGCGAGCTGTCCGCGGTCGAGACGACTCGACGTGCGCGACGGGAAGACGAAGTCGCTGGTCGGCCGGCTCGAGGGCGCTCGGCGTCGCGAGGTCAGCGGACGCTTGATCGTCGTGCGCCAGCTGGACGACGTCCGTGACGCGCGCGGCGCGCAACGTGCCCTGGCTGACGATCGAGACGCCGACGCATGTGTCGGTGTACCAGCTGCTGCACGCCCATCGCGTGGTGTGCGAGCGCGCGGGCTTCTGGCGCTCGAGGAGGCGCTGGCGCGATGAGCAGAACAGCGCGCGAGATCCTGATCCGTCCGCTGATGACGGAAAAGAGCATGAGGCAGAAGGAAGAGCAGAACACCGTGGCGTTCCGGGTCCGGCCCGACGCGAACAAGGTCGAGATTCGCGCGGCGGTCGAGGCCGTGTTCAACGTCAAGGTGATCGTCCGTCCGGACCGCCTCCTTCGAGGGAAAGCTGAAGCGTATGGGTCGCTCCGGAGGGGCGGCGCGCCGACTGGAAGAAGGCGATCGTGACGCCTGGCGCCCGGCCACAAGATCGACCTCGTCGAGGGGGCGTAGCGTCATGGCCATCCGGACCGTCAAGCCGACGTCGCCCGTCGCTCCGCTACCTGACGTACGTCACGTACGACGACATCACGAAGCACCGAGCCGGAGAAGGGCCTGCTGATTCCCAAGCGCCGGACGAACGGCCGAAACGTCTACGGGCGCATCACGGTCCGCCATCGCGGCGGCGGCGCCAAGCAGATGATTCGCGCAGGTCGACTTCCGGCGCGAGAAGTACGGGATCCCGGCGCGGGTCGCGGCGATCGAGTACGACCCGAATCGCTCGGCGCGGCTGGCCCTGCTCCACTACAGGGACGGCGAGAAGCGCTACATCATCGCGCCGAATGGCATCCGCGTCGGGGACACCGTGATGTCGGGTCCGCAGGCGGATATCCTGCCGGGCAACGCGCTGCCGGTGCGGAACATCCCGGTCGGCACGCTCGTGCACAACGTCGAGCTCCAGGCCGGGCCGCGGCGCGCAGCTCTGCCGGAGCGCCGGCACGCAGGCGCAGCTGCTCGCCGAAGGAGGGCGACCGCGCGACGCCTGAAGCTGCCCTCGGGCGAGGTGCGGCTGGTCGCGCTCGCGTGCATGGCGACGATCGGCCAGGTCGGCAACCTCGACCACGAGAACGTGTCGATCGGCAAGGCGGGCCGGGTCCGCTGGCGGGGCTTCCGTCCGACGGTCCGCGGCACCGTCATGAATCCGGTCGATCACCCGATGGGCGGCGGCGAAGGCAAGGGCAAGGGCAATCATCCGATGACCCCGTGGGGCAAGCCGACGAAGGGCTACAAGACCCGTCGCGGCGCCAGACCGTCGGACCGCTTCATCGTGACGCGACGGAAGAAATAGGAGCACGCGATGGGACGCTCGCTGAAGAAGGGCCCGTACATCGATGCGACGCTGCTTGAGCGCGGATCGAGGAGCTGAACCGCACCCGGCAGAAGAAGGTGCTCAAGACGTGGTCCCGGCGCTACGACGATCCCGCCGGAGTTCGTCGGCCATACGGTCGCCGTGCACAACGGCAAGAAGTTCATCCCGGTGTACATGACCGAGAACATGGTGGGCCACCGCCTGGGTGAGTTCGCGATGACCCGGACGTTCCGGGCGCACGGCACCGCTGAAAAGGCGGCGACGTCGCCGACCGGAAAGACCTGATCGCGATGCGAACGATGGCGCGCGCCCGATTCGTCCGCGTGTCGGCCCGGAAGGCCCGGCTGGTGCTCGACCAGATCCGCGGCAAGGCGGTGGCGGAAGCGCTGGCGACGCTCGAGTACACGCCGCGCGCCGCGGCGCGGCTCGTCGAGAAGGTGCTGCGCTCGGCCGTGCGCGAACGCCGAGCACAACTACCAGGTGCGTGACCTCGACGACCTGCGCGTGCGTCCAGGCGCTACGCCGACGGCGGCCCGGTGCTGAAGCGCGATGCAGCCGCGCGCGATGGGCCGCGCGTTCTCGATCAAGCACCGCGACGAGCCACCTGACGATCGGCGTCAGCGACGAGACGAACGGCGGCGTCGCGGCCGGCGGCGCCGCGCCGCTCGTCCGAGCGCGCCGCCTCCGCGCGCGGAGAGCGTCCGGCGGCGCCCGCGCGGCGCGCGACCGCGCGCCGCGGCGCCGCGACGCGGCGGTCGACAAGCCGGCGGCGCGAGCCAGCCGGAAGCCGAAGGAGAAGGAAGTAGACGATGGGTCAGAAAACGCATCCGATCGGCTTCCGGATCGGCGTGACGCGGACCTGGAGCTCGCGCTGGTTCGCGACGAAGACCTACGCCGAATCTCCTGCACGAGGACGTCAAGATCCGGCGCTTCATCAAGGACCAGCTCTATCACGCGGGCATCGCGAAGATCGACATCGAGCGCTCGGCCAACCGCGCGCGCATCACGATCTCGACGGCGCGCCCGGGCATCATCATCGGCCGCAAGGGTTCCGAGGTCGAGAAGCTGAAGAACGAGCTGCAGGCGCGGACCGGGAAGGAGATCTACCTCAACATCGAGGAGGTCATCCATCCCGAGCTCGACGCGCAGCTCGTGGCCGAGAACGTCGCGCTCCAGCTCCAGAAGCGCGTCGCGTTCCGGCGGGCGATGAAGAAGGCCGTGACCTCCGCGCTGCGGCTCGGCGCCGACGGCATCCGGATCGCGTGCGCCGGACGGCTGGGCGGCGGCGAGATCGCGCGGCGCGAGTGGTATCGCGACGGGCGGGTGCCGCTGCACACGCTCCGCGCCGACATCGACTACGGCCTGGCGACGGCCCACACGACCTACGGCACCATCGGCGTCAAGGTCTGGGTCTTCAAGGGCGAGGTGCTCCGCGCCACGCCCGCGGACGCGTGAGGCTCGATCCCGCATGCTGATGCCCAAGCGCGTCAAGTACCGGAAGGCCCAGCGCGGGCGCATGAAGGGCATCGCCGACGCGGGGCTCGACCCTCGCCTTCGGCGACTTCGGCCTGAAGGCCCTGGAGCCCGGCTGGGTCACCAACCGACAGATCGAGGCGGCGCGCGTGGCGCTCACCCGGAGCCTCAAGCGTGGTGGTAAGGTCTGGATCCGCGTCTTTCCGGACAAGCCGGTGACCAAGAAGCCGGCCGAGACGCGGATGGGCAAGGGCAAGGGAACCCGGAGGAGTGGGTCGCCGTGGTGAAGCCCGGTCGCATCCTGTACGAGATGATCGGGGTGCCCGAGGACGTGGCCCGCGACGCGTTCCGGACGGCGGCCCAGAAGATCGGCATCACGACCGAAGTTCGTGTCGCGGACGCGAGGCGCTGAGCCCGTCGAAGGACCGAATCATGAAGGCGGCGAAGTGGCGCGAGTTCACCGAAGACGAGCTCCAGCAGAAAGCGCGCGGAGCTCAACGAAGAGATCTTCAATCTGCGCTTCCAGCTCTCGATGGGGATGGCCAAGAACCCCTCGCGGCTGGGCCAGGCGCGGAAGGATCTGGCGCGGGCGCAGACGGTGCTCCGCGAGAAGAAGGGCGGCTCCCGTGGGTGAGCGGAAGAACCGCGAGGGTGTGGTGGTGTCGGACGCGATGCAGAAGACGCGGGTCGTGCAAGATCGAGCGCGTGTTCCGGCATCCGCGCTATCAGCGCGTCATCCGGATGTCGAAGAAGCTGAAGGCGCACGACGAGAACAACGAGAGTCGGGTCGGCGATCGTGTCCTGATCGAGGAGACGCGGCCGATGTCGAAGGAGAAGCGCTGGCGGATCCGCAAGGTTCTGACCCGCGTGTCCTAGCGATGATCCAGCCGCGGTCGATGCTCGACGTTGCCGACAATTCGGGAGCCAAGAAGGTCCAGTGCATCCGGGTGATGGGCGGCGCCAACAAGCGCTACGCCTCGCTCGGCGACACGGTCATCGTGGCCATCAAGGAGGCGGTCGCCGGACGGCACCGTGAAGAAGGGTGAGGTGGCGCGGGCGGTCGTGGTGCGGACGGTCAAGGAGGTCCGGCGGCGGGACGGGTCGTACATCCGCTTCGACCGCAACGCGGTGGTCCTGATCAAGCCCGACGAGAATCCGGTGGGCACGCGCATCTTCGGACCGGTGGCGCGCGAGCTGCGCGAGCGGCAGTTCACGAAGATCATCTCGCTCGCGCCCGAGGTCATCTGATGCGCCAGGCGCACGTGCGACGCGGAGACACGGTCGCGGTCATCGCCGGCCGGGAGCGCGGCAAGCGCGGGAAGGTGCTGCGGGTGCTGCCGGCCGCCGGGCGGGTGCTGGTCGAGAAGCTCAACATGATGAAGAAGCACCAGCGGCCGACGCAGAAGCTGCGGCAGGGCGGCATCATCGAGCGCGAGAGCCCGCTGGCCCTCTCCAACGTGCTGGTGGTGTGCAGCCGCTGCGACAAGGCCGTCGCGCAGCGGGATCAAGGCGCTCGGCGACGGGCGCAAGGTCCGCGTCTGCAAGCGCTGCGGTGAATCGATCGACAGAGGCTGAGACCATGGCGAAAGAACCGCACCGCCGACACCAGAAGACCCCGGCGGCCCGCCCGGCGGCCCAAGGCCCCAGCAGCCGGCCGAAGAAGGGCGCGGCGCGCGGCGCCGGCGGCGGCGGTCGCCAAGGGGCGCCCGAAGGTGACCGGCGAGACCAAGCCGCGGCTCAAGGAGCTCTTCCACAAGACCGTCGTCCAGGCGGTCATGAAGGAGCGCGGCTTCGCGAACCCGTACCAGGTGCCCGCGCCTGGAGAAGGTCGTCATCAACATGGGCGTGGGCGAGGGGCGCGAGAACGCCAAGATCCTCGACTTCGCGACGGCCGACCTGCAGGCGATCGCCGGCCAGCGCCCGGTCGTGACCCGGGCCAAGAAGTCGATCGCGAACTTCAAGCTCCGCGAGGGCGTGCCGATCGGCGCGAAGGTGACGCTCGCGGGGCGCCCGCATGTACGAGTTCCTCGACCGCCTGATCAACGTCGCGCTGCCGCGCGTGCGCGACTTCCGGGGCGTGCCGCCCAAGGGCTTCGACGGCCGCGGCAACTACGCTCTGGGGCTCCGCGAGCAGCTGATCTTTCCGGAGATCGTCTACGACAAGATCGACAAGGTTCGAGGCATGGACATCAGCATCGTCACGACGGCGCGCACGGACGAGGACGCGAAGGTGCTCCTCACGCACCTCGGAATGCCGTTCAGGGAGTCAGTAGCGTATGGCGAAGACCGCGCTCATCATGAAGTCGCAGCGTAAACCGAAGTTCTCGACGCGCGCCTATTCTCGGTGCAAGCTGTGCGGCCGCCCGCGCGCCTATCTCCGGAAGTTCGAGATGTGCCGGCTCTGCTTCCGCGAGCTGGCGCTCAAGGGCGAGGTGCCGGGCATCGTGAAGGCGAGCTGGTAAGGGCCATGCGAAGCGATCCGATCGCCGACATGCTCACGCGCATCCGCAACGCGAGCCGGGCCGAGCACGAGAAGGTGGACATCCCCTGCTCGCGGCTCAAGGTGCGGATCGCCGAGATCCTGAAGGACGAGGGCTTCATCAAGAACTTCCGGGTGCTCGAGGACAAGAAGCAGGGATGCTGCGCGTGTATCTCAAGTACGGCGTGGGCAACGAGAAGATGATCTCCGGGCTGGTCCGGGTCTCGACGCCCGGGCGGCGCGTGTACGTCGGCCACGACAAGATCCCGTCCATCCTGGCCGGGATGGGCGTGGCGCTGGTCTCGACGTCACGAGGCGTGGTGACCGATCGCGACGCGCGCAAGCAGAAGGTCGGCGGCGAAGTCCTCGCCTACGTGTGGTAGGGGACGCGCATGTCACGGATCGGTCGACAGCCCGTCAGCATCCCGCAGGGCGTGAAGGTGCAGCATCGACGGCGCCGCGGTCCGCGCCGAGGGCCCGAAGGGCAAGCTGATGCAGCCGGTCCCGGCGGGACTCAGCGCGAAGCTCGAGAACAACCAGCTCGTGATCTCGCGGAGCGGCGACGACCGGAAGATGCGGGCGCTGCACGGTCTGGCGCGGGCGCTGGTGGCGAACATGGTGACGGGCGTGAAGGACGGCTTCGAGCGCAAGCTCGAGATCGTGGGCATCGGCTACCGCGCTCAGCTCCAGGGCAGGGCGATCCAGCTGGCGCTGGGCTACTCGCACCCGGTGATCTTCCCGCTGCCCGAGGGCGTCACGGCGGAGATCGATCGCCAGGTGTCCATCACCCTGCGCGGCGCCGACAAGGCCGCTCCTCGGCCAGACGGCGGCGAAGCTGCGCGCGCTGCGGAAGCCCGACCCCTACAAGGGCAAGGGCATCAGGTACGCCGAACGAGGTGGTCCGCCGGAAGGTCGGCAAGAAGGCGGGAGCGGGGGCCAAGTGATCACGAAGGAGCGGCGGGTAGCGCGGGACATCCGGCATCGCCGGCTTGCGCCGGTACGTGCGCGGACTCGGGGCGCGGCCGCGGCTGGCCGTGTTCCGCAGCCTCAATCACATCTACGCGCAGCTGGTCGACGACGACGCCGGGCGCGACGCTCGCTGGCGGTCGACAGCCGGAGCAAGGCGTTCCGGGCGCGCCAGCCGTCCGGGGGCAACGTCGCCGCCGCCAAGCTCGTCGGCGAGCTCCTGGCCGAGAAGGCCAAGGCGCAGGGGATCCAGCGCGTGGTGTTCGATCGCGGCGGTTACATGTACCACGGACGCGTGAAGGCGCTTGGCCGACGCGGCGCGGGCCGGCGGCCTGGTCTTCTAGAGAGTCAGAGAGGCGAGTGGCGGAAGCGAGGATCGATCCAAGCGTGCTGGAGCTGAACGACCGCGTCGTCTCCATCAACCGCGTGGCCAAGGTCGTCAAGGGCGGCCGCCGGTTCTCGTTCACGGCGCTGGTGGTGGTCGGGGACGGCCGCGGCCACGTCGGCGTCGGCCTGGGCAAGGCCCACGAGGTGCCGGAGGCGATCCGCAAGGCGGTCGAGCACGCCAAGAAGGATCTGATCTTCGTGCCGCTGAAGGATACGACGATCCCCTGCGAGATCACCGGGCATTTCGGCGCCGGCCGGGTCTTCTGAAGCCGGCGGTGCCGGGCACGGGCGTCATCGCGGGCGGCGCCGTGCGGCCCATCCTCGAGGCGGCGGGCGTCCAGGACATCCTCACGAAGACGCTCGGCTCCAACAACCCGCACAACGTGCTCAAGGCGACGATCGACGCGCTGCGCCGGATCAAGCGGCTGCAGGACTCTGCACGCGGCGCGGCGGCGCGGTGACGGCGTCGTGGTGGAGGAGGCGGTCGGTGCCCGACAAGAAGCTTAGGTCACGCTCACACGCTCGCATGATCGGCCTCTCCCCGAAGCAGGAGGCGACGGTACGGGCGCTGGGGCTCCGCCGCATCCGCCAGTCGGCGAGTCATGACGGATTCGCCGTCGGTGCGCGGCATGATCGCCAAGGTGCTGCACGTGCTCCAGGTGACCCGTGAAGCTTGACGAGCTGCGCCTGGCGCCGGGCGCCACGAAGCGGCGCAAGAAGATCGGCCGCGGCCCGGGCTCGGGCCACGGAAAGACCTCGACCAAGGGGCACAAGGGCCACAAGCGCCCGGTCGGGCGGCGGCAAGGCCGGCGGCTTCGAGGGCGGCCAGATGCCGCTCTACCGCCGCCTGCCGAAGCGCGGGTTCGTCCCTTACGGCGGCGGAGGACCGATCTACGCCGTCGTGAACCTCGAGTCGCTCGGCGGCTTCGCGGCGCAACGCCGTCGTCGATCCCGACAGCCTCGTCCGCGCTGGGCCTGATCAAGCTGAGCGAGCGCGTCGCGCGGTCAAGATCCTGGGCGACGGGCGAGGTCGCGCACGCGCTCACCGTCCGCGCCCACGCGGTGAGCGAATCGGCCCGCGCGAAGATCGAGGCGAAGGGCGGGCGCGTCGAGACGCTCGGGACCGAGGTGCCGGCTTCGTGATCGAAAGCCTCCAGAGCTTTCAGAACGTCTTCAAGATCCCGGAGCTGAAGCGCCGCGTCATCATGACCGTCATCCTGCTCATCGCGTATCGCGCTCGGGCGCCCACGTGCCCACCCCCGGGATCGACGGCCACGCGCTCGCCGCAGTTCTTCGACCAGGTGCAGGGCACGCTCCTCGGCATGGTCGACCTCTTCTCGGGCGGCAACCTCAGGCGGCTGTCCATCTTCGCGCCTCGGGATCATGCCGTACATCTCGGCCTCGATCATCCTGCAGCTCTCGACCGTCGTCATCCCGACGCTCGAGCGGCTCGGCCAAGGAAGGCGAGGCCGGCCGCAAGAAGATCACCCAGTACACCCGCTACGGCACGATCGTGCTGTCGCTGGTGCAGGCGCTCGGGATCGCGTACGGCCTCGAGAGCATGCGGAGCCCCGAGGGCGCTGTCGATCGTGCCGACGCCGGGCTGGGGCTTCCGGCTGCTGACGATGGTCACGCTGACCGCCGGGCACCGCGCTGATCATGTGGATGGGCGAGCAGATCTCCGAGAAGGGCATCGGCAACGGGATCTCGCTCATCATCTTCGCCGGCATCGTCGTGCGTCTGCCCTCGGCCATCACCGCCTCGTACACCCTCATCTCGACGGGCGAGCTGAAGCTCTTCGTCGTCGTCGCGATCGTCGTGGTGATGGTCGGCGTGACCGCGGCCGTCGTCGCTGATGCAGGAGGGCCAGCGCAAGATCCCGGTGCAGTACGCCAAGCGGGTGGTCGGGCCGGCGCGTCTACGGCGGCCAGTCGACGCACATCCCGCTGCGGATCAACACCGCCGGCGTCATCCCGGTCATCTTCGCGTCCTCGCTGATCCTGTTCCCGGCGACCCTGACGCGCGTTCGTCCGCCATCCGTGGATGCAGTGCGATCTGCCGACGCGATGTCGCCCGGGCGCGCGCACTCTACACCGTCGCCGTACATGGCGCTCATCGTCTTCTTCGCCTACTTCTACACGGCGATCGTGTTCAACCCGATCGACCTGGCCGACAACATGAAGAAGTACGGCGGCTTCATCCCCGGCGTGCGGCCGGGCAAGAAGACGGCCGAGTACATCGACCGGACCCTCGACGCGCATCACCCTGCCCGGGCGCCTCTTCCTCGCGCTGATCTCGGTGCTGCCGGACTACCTGATCCGCTGGTTCAACGTGCCCTTCTACTTCGGTGGGACGAGCCTCCTGATCGTGGTCGGCGTGGCGCTCGACACCGTGCGCCAGATGGAGTCCCACCTGCTCATGCGGAACTACGAGGGCTTCCTGAAGAAGTCCAAGTCGCGCTCGGGCGCGTTCGCGCGGAGCTGAGCGTGCGCGTCGGTTTCTCGGACCCCCGGCGCCGGCAAGGGCACGCAGGCGCGCGCGACCTGCGCGCGGAGTGGGACGTCCCGCACCTGGCGACCGGCGACGTGCTGCGCGAGGCGGTGGCGGCGGGAACGCCGCTCGGCCTCGACCGCCAAGGGCTACATGGATCGCGGCGCGCTGGTCCCCGACGACGTGATCATCGGGCTGGTGGGCGAGCGGCTTGGCGCGCGGCCGACGCGCGCCGCGGGCTTCATCGTCGACGGATTTCCGCGGAACCATCGCGCAGGCCGAGGCGTTCGCGCGAGCTC
>ERZ1370068.4824-contig-3879_pt1 | contig 140604 bp, 184 predicted proteins | sample MGYA00561227_ERZ1370068 | MGnify/ENA primary metagenome ERZ1370068 (study PRJEB38410, sample SAMEA6850437) | metagenome | study: Metagenomic assessment of the ecological functions of the soil: analysis of the soil microbiota associated with the...
TGTACTTCGTTCAGTTACGTATTGCTCCTTCCGTTTAACAGCGGGTGCGGTAAAACCACCACAAGACAGATAGCTAAAGCAAGGATGATCGCGCATTAGCCGAAATTGGGGCCGGTATTCTCCGGAACTTAATACAAAGAAAACTTCTCTTTTAATGCCTACATCAAACAAACTTGTCAAAGTAGCGGCCATACCGTCCGCAGCACCGCTCGAACCAGGGATTTTTCGATTGTTTCAACGGTCGTTGCCCACAACGATCTCGCCGTTTTGCGACAGTTCTTTCTATTCTCGTCAAATTTGGCTTGATTGTCTGCATAATCATAATAGGCGATCCGCTCTTCTAAGATATTTCCGCAATTCTACACGGTATGCGTCCCGCATACTGTCAGGGAAAAATCTGCCTTGATGATGGCAGTTCTTCTAAATATTGGCTTCATCTACACAATCAGTCCCCTCACGTTTTCGAAGCGGCTACCAGACTGGCCAAAGGTAAAAGCAAGCGCCGAAGCTCCCATAACCCAAATAATGCACCAAGCAAGAGAATTTACTACCCCCTTTGGTGTCTCCCTCTTCCGCATGCCAGAATTTTTTTCCTCATCCGGTTTCCCAACGCAAGCGCATGCAACATCAGGAGAAAAAGAACAAAAGCATACTATAGAAGGATCTATCCCTTACCAGTGCTGACTTGTTCATGATGTATATTTTTATCTAATATAATTAATAGTAAAAACGTTCAAAAAAATTCATTTAACTTCTTATTATTAGCGGTCGGTTTACTTACGCCGGGCTATTTTATGTAATTCGAATCATTTTCTTTCTATGCATAGAGGGAAGCAAGTCAAAGCATGATAGTACCAATACTGACCATCATCAGCGCCAATTGTTCGTGGTCCCAAAATATCATCAGTATGCTTCTCCGGTTCACGCTCCACCAGGCTTTGAAAGAATTTCAAGAGTGTAAAACCCAAAGAAAGCCGCCGGTTCATTACACACGGGTCGGAATCAAAGGCAACCCGCTATTTTAATAATAGAACGCAGACGTGATGTTGTTTGATACACGCGCAATCCCACAGCATTGCACAAACCATCACGTGTGAGACATCGGCTTTGAAGTTCGTCGTAGCGCCAACCGGAAAAAAGGAATATATTTCATGGAGCGTCCTTGCTTCAGCAGTTCCGTTGTTCAATGCAGGTAAATTTCAAACTTAGTGAAATGAAGAAACTATTATTTTTATATCTTCTTATTACATACTAGCGGCATTCTTGCATGCACAAAATTCAGCGGACACACTGAAGCAGGAACCGGTCAAAGCAAACGCCGATGATCCTTCACAATTTTTTACGAGAATAGAGGTCTATAATGAATTGCAGCACTATGACAGAGGCGGAAACGATTTCTACTTAAATCAAACAATCCTGAGAACTATTTGGTAAGATCGGAAAACGGTTCACTACACGGATAGACCTGCCGTATGTATATAATTCTCATTAATACTCAGGCAAACTACAAGCAATCGGGTATCGGCGATATTTCATTTCGCCTGCTGGGATATAAATTTCGTGAAAACCGAAATCAGCTTTTACTGCTTCTATAGAAATCAGTTTTAATACAGCGCAATCACCCATTCTTGGTACTGGTAAGAACCCTCGGTCATTCCGGTGGTCTCGCATATACTCAGGTAATTCCGAAGAAAAGAATGCTTTTTTGGGTGGTTTTCCAGCAGGCAAATTCTATAGGTGGCGATGAAGCGAGATCCGATATCAGTTTTTCGAAAATTCAGGCTGTACTCCTTAAATACTGGTCAAAGAGAACCTGGACGGTTCTGGCACCGGAGTGGTTTCTCGATTATGTTCACGGCGGTGTATCCATGAACCTTAGAACCCGGATGACTTATGCGCCGACACCACGTATGAATATCTGGATAAACACCAAGTGCAGGAATATTCGGCGATTTTGCCGGGCGATACCAATGGAGTTTAGATATAGGAGGTCGCTATTTTTATTCAGGAGTATGAATTCTCTGAAGAAGAGTAGTGGTTAAATAAGTATGGTGTTGCGGTTTATCCGGACTGGCAAATACGAGTGGCTATGCTCTTTGGTCTCGTGCTACCTGTTTTTCCACAAGGAATTTTGAAAAAAGCGTAACGAATATCTCTTCAAAAGGAGCTTCCTGCGCAACAACTGCTAAAAACGGAACTATCACCGCAACTACAAAAAGTTTCGCCAGGGCGGTTTTTTGAAATGACATACCTGATATCTAGCGCTACCGTGTCTTGCTTTTTTCAAAACTGCCTATCAAATCCACATGCCAGGAAAGAATCTGGCTTTGTTTTCTTCCTTCGTGTCATAAAATTCTTTTTAGCTCCGCCTCATACTTTCTTGCAAAAAGCCATGCCTTGCATACTGTATGTTAAAAAGCATTTACGTTTAACAGCAAGTAAAGGCGTGCTGGAACAAATACTAACAGCGGCAAAATAAAGAGGGAGTAAAACAAAATAAGTAGTGAGCCGATAAGCAATTTATAGTCAACAATAAAGCTTCGAAAAAGATCATATTATTCAGCCCTCCCGCTGCCAGACAAGAGAACGCAAACGCCACTGGAAGTAACTTCGTTGCGTATAATTTGTGAAAGCCAAGACCTCCTATGCTACTGGATGAAGGAAGAAAGGTGTAGATCAAGGCTTGAGATTTTACGCAGAAAATGATCCAGAGAAAATGGTAAACATATTATACATGGACCAGCGGGTTCTGAATCCATTTGTTTATTATGCGCATGAGGATGGTGTAGAAAAAGGAGGAATACACCTGTAAATCACGGATAAACTCCAGGTAAAACTGTTGCCATCCGAGTTGAATAAAAGAAACCACAGCAAGGGGTAACCAGCATACCGATGCTAGCCGTCCTATCACCAGTGAAACTCTTGTACTTTAAACTTTTGCTTTGAACCTCGGGCGGTCAATTATTTTCCAAATTATCCCACCCGAGGCAAAAGCATAATTCTTACCATGCTTATTCTACTTCTTTAAAACAGTATTTTTCAACCTTGATCAACCTTTGTTTCCCCTTTCTTTTTCTTCTGTTGAATGCGTTGAAGCTCCTCCGCAAGAATGGGGATGCCGAGATTGGCTGGCCTGCATACCCTGGGCAACACAGATTTTGAGTACTTCCATGATCTCCTCCATCGTCGCGCCGAGCTTCAGCGCCGACTGGATATGCCGGCGTGTTCCGGGCGCGTACATATGAGTGATCGACGCATCGACGGCGATGCTCAGCAACTCCGCCAGCTTGGGCGAGAGTATCGCCGCTGGTGTAAACCGGGAGGCTCGCGGCGATGATCGCTTCCGTCCATGCCGGGTCAATCTCAAAGAACCCATCCCAGGCCGTATTCCATTGGCCCGCGGCTTTCATCTTGTCGCAAACCGGCGTCGCCGCCGGTTCTTTCGGCGCCGGCTTCACGCCGGCTGCCTTCGCTTCTTCCAACAGAATGGGTGCGCCCAGGCTGGCACGTATGGATCGACAGCAGAGACGCGATCTTGAGGATCATCAGGATCTCTTCGCGGGTCGCACCGGCTTCGAGTGCGCCGCGAATGTGGCGGCGGGTTCCGCCTTCGCTCAGGTTCGTACAGGCAGCATTCACCGCAATGCTGATCAGCTCGATGTCTTTGCGCGGCAGTACGTCACCGGTCCATGGGGCGTTAGACATCTTGAGGAATTGATCGGTCCAAACCGGATCCCATTCGCGAAGCTGCAGACAGCGTATCGTTTTCCCACGGACCCGCTCTGCGGCCTGCTGGCTTCCTGGTTTATCGCCCGCCTTTAAATCGCTTATCATAATCTTTCCTCGTTTTTTGTGTATGGATTCTTTATGTCGGATGATCTGTCTTGCCGGACGCTTTAATTGGTTACTTCAAAACATGACGGGAAGAAATGTAATATAATCGCTTTTAAAGTTTTCGGCAAAATAATTCCTGACATCAGTTACCATTAATTTTACCAATGGTATCGTGTAAGAAAGTAATCTCTGAATTTACAAACAAGTCCGGGTTAGGATCATAGCTCTTAGCAGGACTAACGGCATACTCTGTTCAATGTGAGTATTTTTTTCAAAAAAAGTAATACAGGGTTTGCTTGCAGGTGGTAGAAAACAATGACAAGGTTCTCACCAATCTCTGTCCATTAAATAAGCACCAACGATGTTTTGTTGCATTTCTAAGTAACACGGGTACGATATAAATCAAAGCTCTGCGTTGCATAGCAACTCAAAAACATTCAGCCTTAACTTTTGTCCTTACCTTGAACGTCCTAATTTTTTTATGAGCTCCGAATTATTGCATCATTTTCAATCCAAACAACAAAGCATTGAAGAACGTATTGCAGCCGGAAAAGCACTGCGCGAGAAATTTCCACGTATCAAACCAGGGAGAATATAAAGCCAGTGCTGACCGTACTGATCCTGTTTCCATTTTAGAAGCACAGGGAAAGACAAGGTTGCCTGACCTGGTACCTATCCGCTATGCAAGAATGCTCACGTCACCGTTCGCTTTCCTTCGTGGAGCTGCAGCGATCATGGCGGCAGACCTGAAAGCAAATGGTGAGACAACCGGAATCCAGGTGCAGGCATGCGGAGATATGCATGTGGCGAATTTTGGCGTATTCGCTTCTGCAGAACGCAATCTTATTTTTGGAATAAATGATTTTGATGAAACATTGCCGGGCCCATGGGAATGGGATCTGAAAAGGCTTGTTGCAAGTATAGTAGCGAGCGGAAGATTCTTAGGTGCAGATAAAAATTTGTGCAGGGATAGTGTGATTGGCTGCGGTAAGCACTTACAGTAAGAAGATGAAAGAATTTGCATACATGGGAAATATGGAATTGTGGTATGCTACTATCAGTGATAAAGATATTTTAAAAACACTTTCACCCTCGGCACGTAAGGGTGCAGAAAAAATATTTGGTAAGGCAAAAGAGAGAACACATCTGCAGGTATTGGGTAAACTCACAGACCTCGTAGATGAAAAATACCGCCTCCAGGAAAATGCACCTTTCATCGTGAGGGAAACACATACAAAAGACGGAAGACCGATCGAAGAAGCATTGGGAGTATTCCTCGATAACTACTTTCTCTCAATTAGTGATGACCGCAAGGTCCTCCTTCAAGCATTACCGTATTGTCGATGTGAACAGAAAATAGTTGGTGTCGGCAGCGTGGGAACACGATGCTGGATTATTTTCTCATGGGGAATAATTCTAATGATCCCTTATTTCTGCAGGTTAAAAGAAGCGCAGCCGTCGGTGCTGGAGCCTTTCGTTGCTCCATCAGCATATGCAAATCATGGGCAGCGGGTGGTGGCAGGGCAGCGACTCATCACAGGCGGCTCCCGATATTTTTCTTGGATGGGGTATGGACGTTAGCACTCATACTCATTACTATGTGCGGCAGTTGCGTGACATGAAGGGAGGTGTAGAATTTGACCTCAATAAAAGTGACTCTGAAAACATGCCTCAATATTGTTCTTTATGCGCCTGGGCTTTGGCGCTGTCGCATGCAAAATCAGGAGATGCTGCCTATGATTTCAGGATATGCCCGGCAATGGCGACGAGCTGGGATGAAGCCATGGTTCGATTTGCTTTTGCTTATGCGGATCAGACTGAAAAGATCACCAGGCGCTTGTTGCTGCAGAAAGAGCGGACGGATCAAAGTTGCAAAGGAGGATAGTAAGGACTAATAGTATCACCAGCTGCCGAAATCAGAGAATGGTGCGGTTTGAGGATTGAATTGTTGGCATTATTATCGGCGTTGATATAGTTGCGATCACCCGCGGAACAGTCAGCATCAGGCAATTAGTTAAAAAAAAAAAAACAAACATGCCAGACAAATCGCAAATTTTCATGATTCTCTTTCTGATTGCTCCGGGCCATTTAAGATAATTGGTCCTTTTGTAAAAATTACTAGAAAATGCAGATCCGGCGCTTACCCGTAAGATCGCGGTCCGTGCAATACTTTATTCAGTTGTCACCCTGGTATTAGCAGCCTTTTGGGAGAGAATATTCTGAAAAACTATAACATTCCTGTTTCAATCCTGGCTTTCTCCGGAGGAATCAATTCTTTTCCTTGTTGCCCTTCTTAACATCATTAGTCAATTTAAGCCAGCAGAGGCGCATCAGGAAGAATTGTCAGGAGCACCTCACTCTCGCTGTAGCAATGAACCCGCTTACTTTCCCCACCATAGTAACACCATATGGAATTGCAGCCGTCATCGTATTTATGGCCCTTAGTCCTGATCTAAATAGTAAGACTAATTGTAGATGCAATGGTTGTGGGAATTATGGTTCTGAACCTTATCTTCATGCTTTTGCCAAACTCGTAATTAAACCGCTCTGCCATGATCCTTGCCATACTTGGTGCAATTCTCGGTGTCATCCAGGTAGCGTTGGGTGCAAAGAATTATTTACAGTTCATTAACTGCATTACTGGCTTCATAATTTGCAAATCGGAATTGATCTGCAAAAGAAAATTATTTGGTAAAGTAAACATCAGTCGCTGATCAGATGTATTCCATCAATAGTAATTATGGTTGATCGTTAGACGTATCTACAAGGGTTTCCTTCTCATTCTAAAAACAAAACTTTATAGGACCCACCTACCTGTTTTCATCTATGAGAATAAAAATTGTAATTATTATCCCCATAAATCACTTTAATTTTCCATTGCGTTGTAAACTTCATAGACTTTAATACTGAAACTCTTTATAAGTGATAAGGAAGAAGCGCAATGATATAACACCCAAATGGAAATCATAATTGATGGCGAAGGTGACAGACTGCATATCCTTCGCTTCACTCCTGTAAGGCAATAGTATTCTTTCACAGAATGGTTTTGAAACGCATCAAAGAAGCTCCCGGTTGTCAAGCCTTCACGTCTTCCTCTTTTCTCTTTGAAGCATTGAATTTAGCCGGGCAATAACTGTTTCAATCTTTAAAATTGAAATGCACTCAAGCCGGTAATGACAATAACATCGGTAAATACTTAAATGCCGTGCAGCCGGAAAATATCGTTTTGGGCCTGCATGTATCCTTTACTGCCGGCACCTTGTGAATTCAGATTCAAATCATCAATTACAAAACTTTCAAAAAAGGAGATTGGTTATGAATAAGGAAGAATATGAGATTACAAGAAGCCAAGGAAAAAAATATCACCTGGAGAAAATGGGGGCCTTACCTGAGTGAAAGGCAGTGGGGTACAGTCCGGGAAGACTATAGTGAAAACGGCGATGCCTGGAATTTCTTCACTCACGATCATGCCCGCTCACGGGCATACCGTTGGGGCGAAGACGGTATCGCCGGAATTTCCGATGACAAACAACGCCTTTGCTTTGCGCTGGCCCTGTGGAATGGCAAAGATCCCATTCTCAAGGAACGTTATTTCGGATTGACTAACAGCGAGGGCAATCACGGTGAGGATGTGAAGGAATATTATTTCTACCTCGACAGCACCCCGACGCATTCTTATATGAAACTTCTATATAAGTATCCGCAGGCAGCTTATCCTTATGGTGATCTTGTGCAAACAGAACGGCCAACGTACACGGGAAGAAATGGAATATGAACTGCTCGATACCGGTATATTTAATGAAGACCGGTATTTCGATGTTTTCATTGAGTACGCCAAAGCAGGTCCGGAAGATATATTGGTGAAGATCACCGCTATCAACCGGGGACCTGAGGCGTCTGAACTGCACCTGTTGCCTACACTTTGGTTCCGAAACGACTGGTCAAAATGGATCGCTGAATCTAACAGGGCCGCTGAGAAACCGATCCTCAGGCAGATTAAAACACAGGCAGGCGTAAGCTGCATTCACCGCGACTCATCCATTAGTTGGGTGAATTTATATTATCCTGCGACGGTGATGTGCCCTTGTTATTCACTGAAAACGAAACGAATCACGAACGGCTTTTTCCCGGACATAAGAACGAAAGCCGACATGTCAAGGATGGCATTAACGACTTTGTAGTATACGGTAACCAGGGTGCGGTGAACCCGGAAAACAGGGCACAAAAGCTGCTGCACATTTCCAGCTGGATATCGGTGCTGGTCAGACTGTCAGTTATCCGGCTGCGACTCACCAAAAATCCTTCAGAACTTAATGGCAATCTCTTCGGAAAAGTATTTGACAAAATTTTTGCTGACAGGCTGAGTGAAGCCGATGAATTTTACAAATCGGTCACGCCTCCCATCAGTGAATGAAGACAAAGCTAATGTGATGCGCCAGGCCCTTGCAGGGATGCTTTGGAGCAAACAGTTCTTCTTCTTCGATGGGGACAACTGGCTGGATGAACACAACTCCAACCCTTTGCATAACAGGCTATAAGAACGCCCGGAACTCAGAGTGGTACCATATGCTGAATGAGGACATCATTTCCATGCCCGACAAATGGGAATATCCCTGGTATGCTGCCTGGGACCTGGCTTTCCATACACTTCCGCTTTCCATCGTGGATCCTGATTTTGCCAAGGAACAAATGAAACTGATGCTCGCGGTGCATACCTTCACCCCAATGGGCAGTTGCCCGCTTATGAATGGAACTTTCAGTGATGTGAATCCTCCCGTTCATGCCTGGGCAACCTTGTTTCTGCATCGCACTGAGCAGGCCCTGCACGGCGAGACAGATATGGATTTCCTCAAATCGGTTTTCAACAAGCTGCTGCTGAACTTTACCTGGTGGGTGAACCGCAAAGACCGGTTCGGTAAAAATGTTTTTGAAGGTGGTTTCCTTGGTCTCGATAACATTGGTGTTTTCGACCGCAGTGCCCGCTGCCCACCGGCGGCTACCTCGAGCAGGCGGATGGTACAGCATGGATGGCGCTTTTCAGCCAGAACATGCTGGAAATGGCGGTAGAACTTGCTGCGCAGGATCCTATCTATGAAGAAATGGTTTTCAAGTTCGTCGAGCACTTCTACTTTATCGCTTCAGCCATGAACCAACCAGGAGATGACGGCATGTGGGATGAAGAAGATGGCTTCTACTATGACCTGCTCCGGTTGCCCGATGGCAGTGCTCAACGGCTCAAAGTTCGCTCGATGGTAGGGCTACTTGCCTTTGTGCGCCACCACGGTCATTGAAGAAGTGGCAACGGGAACGTATCCCGAAGGCGATGGCACATATTACGGAACGGATGCGCCGGATGCCGGAACTCAAGACAATCATTCATCCTACAGGACCGGGTCATTTGGGAGTAGCTGATCGGGGCATCCTGGCACTCGTGAATCCGGAGCGACTGCGCCGGATCCTTACAAAGATGCTTGACGAGAACGAATTCCTCGGTCCCCACGGCATTCGTTCGATTTCAAAGTTCCATGAGCAGCATCCGTATCGTTTTGCATGTAGATGACCAGGAGTACCGGGTGGACTACCTGCCGGCCGAGTCGAATACCGGAATGTTCGGCGGCAACTCCAATTGGCGCGGACCGGTCTGGATGCCGGTAAACGTGATGATCATCCGGGCCCTGCTGAACTTTATCTTTATTATGGTGACAACTTCAAGATCGAGTGTCCAACCGGTTCAGGAAAGTTGATGAACCTTTTCGAAGTTGCTAAAGAAATCTCTGACCGGCTCACCAGCATCTTTACGCGGAATGAAGAAGGCAAGCGGCCTGTATATGGCGGTATCAGAAAAATTCCAAAATGATCCAAACTGGCGTGACCATATTCTCTTTTACGAATACTTCCATGGCGACAATGGTGCAGGACTTGGGGCCAGTCACCAGACAGGCTGGACCGGAGTTGTTGCCAAAACTTATCCAGCTTTTTGGAACGCTGGATGCAGAAGCAGGCGCTTGAAGGTGGGAAAAAATCTGGATTTATTCATATACGAACCAAGCAACGCAGAAAACAAGATGAAACAGCCAAGTTACCCGGCACTTTACCAGATAAATACAAGGCTATGGCTCACGGAATTGTCCCGAAGAACCTGGAATCGACCAGCCACGCTTGATGATATCGCGGTCGATGCCCAAAGCGTCGATCCAACTTTTTTAAACTGATGCTGATCACGGTTATTGGGAAAACCCGGCAGGAGATCTATCCAGGTGTTTGTTGCAGCGATGAAAGTAATCAACCATCATTTAGAGGTTTCGATTAAGGATGGTTGGAGCGCTTCGGTAACTAAATAAATTGTGTGCGGATTAAATACTTCGCTAACTATTTCAAAGAGAAGGCCACAAGTTTAAACTTATGGCCTTCCAAATCAATATTCCAGATTAGTTCTTTTAGCAAGTCAGCTGGTGATGGGGCTTCCTTGCCCATTCCTTTGTTCTTGTTTAAAAATCTGTAGAAGAACACTCTGCCATACTCCTGGTCTGTGGTCTGGAATACAACACTCCATACCATTTGTAATGGACCATAATCCGTCACCCACAGCAGCGTAAATCCGGGTCTAATTTTTTCCCATTTCAGCAAATGTTTTATACTCACCTCCTTCGTTTTGAATATATAAGGGTGCTTTTATTTTTCCCACCTGTTACTTGAACCCTTCCCATATAACAATTACAGCTTTCTTTCTTTTTTATAAGCGATTACAACCAATTGCATTCCATCGGTTACAGGCTTGGCGCCCAATTCGGTGAAATAGTCAACGATATTGCTTGTAACAATTCATGGGGACTGCTACAACTGCAGTATCCACATTTACTTTTACCGCCGCTGCTGTATCGGTTGCGGCCTTAACGCGTAGTGTCGATTACACTGCTTGTGATGTGTATCTGTTTTGCTTTAGCTGAATCAGTTTGTGCTGAGTGCAATAACAGGCGCCATTGAAATCATGAAAATAACTGCAAACAAATAACTGGGTTTCATAAATTTTATATTTGGAGGTAATAAGTTTCTTTCGAGCGTTCAGGGATATATTATAAGATATAAATGGGCAGTATTATAAGGTATAAGCGGGATTATTTTAAAGCTACAATTAATAAATGATATTTGTCTTTCTTTTTTACAGGAAAGTAGTACTGGAAAGGCCAATTGTAATTAGCAGGAACTTTTGCATCGTATGTTGCTGCTAACATGATGCGCTCCGGGACGGTAGATTTCATTTCAATAACCCTCGTGGAATAGAAGATAAGTCTATATGAAAACTACGCAATGAAAAACTGCATCGCTGAACCTTGCAAGACTTAGCTTATGGCGGCTTGTTTATCCTTTTCCTTGTTCAACGAATACAATGGGAATCGCGGCATAAGCGATGGTGCCGCTACTGTTAATGAAAACGAGAAATAAACATATAGAACGGCTAATTCGGTTACTTTTGGTGAAATTTATCAATGACCCGCTAATCTTTATTATGAAAAAAAAATAAGTCCCTGGTTTTATTTGTATTGGCAGTTTTATTGTTTTCCTGTAAACCTTCTCAAAGAATTACCACAGCCTGGGTGAACCCTGGAAAGACCTGCAAAAAATATACTACTGTGTTTGATTTGCCGCCCTGTTACCAAAGAAGCGATATAAAATATGCAATAGAAGACGACCTGGGCGCCGCAGCAAAAGCAAGAGGCTTCAAAGTGGTGAAGGGCTATGAAATATTCCCCCGAATTTTAACAAGGATAATATGAGGGATAAAGATGTCGCATTAGAAGCCATTCGGAAAAGGGGTTGTGATGTCATTCTGTCCATTGCTGTAATTGACGTGAAAAGTGGAAACCTATTATGTTTCCGGCTATAACTATACGCCCCTTATGCTGGTTATGGTCCTTATGGGGCTTACGGCACCGGTTTCTACGGATACTATAATTACTGGTCGCCCACCCTTTATGATCCCGGTTATTACAACACAGACCATACTTACTTTATTGAGGCGAATGCGCTTTGACGCGGAAACCCGGGCAATAATATGGTCAGTTCAGTCGAAAGCGATGAACCCATCGAATGTCAGAAAAGACCAGCAAACAATACACAGAGATGCTGATGGCGCAGTTTGATAAAGACCGGAAAAAGCACGCCACGAAATGAGCCAGAAAAACGATGAAATGAACAAACGAAGAACAAATGCTCCTAATTCTATCGCGCTATTCTTTTTCATTACCGGATAATCGCCTTCTTCATAATACTTCCAACGCTCAGCAAATAAACTCCCGAACTGAGCCCGGTGATATCAATTACCATATTGTTTTGTGCTGTATCATTTTTCTTTTGCCAAAGCAATTTCCCATTCAGATCAAATAACAATAATTCTCCTGAAGGAATATTACCGCTAACCGTGATCCTGTCAGTGGCGGGATTAGGATGAACAGTAATTCGGTCATTCACCGAAGGGACAAAATTTTCTGAACGGCCGAATAACTAACTCTCATTGTTTTTGCCTACTATCTTTATGCGGTAAAAATTATGATGGTTCAATGGGAAAGCATCAGTGGCCTGGTAAACATCCAGGTTTGGCCATTGCAATTTGTTCACTAATAGCAGTCCATTGATTGGTGTTTCCTGTCCTTTCTACGATAAACCGATCAACCATTTCCGGCTCCGATACTTTCCAGTTCAGGCGAGCCTCGCCGTTTTCATAATTAGCTCTGAAAAAGATCAGCTCTACTGGCAATAAAAGACCGCAAGAAGTGCTGGCAATGAGACCCGACGATCGATACGGTATAGCTAGGAACAATTTGTCCCGCTGCCCCTGCAATTGCCGGAACAATGGGACCACAGGAAGCTTCGCGACCAATCTCTGGTCCTGCAGCTCCCGGATTGGCGGTGACTGTTACGGCGGGAGTAGCACCGGTAAAATAAATAACGCCACCACTACCGCCGCCGCCTGCACCATAACATCGACCCACATTACCTCCATCGTTGGCCGTACCTCCCTGTGCACCGTTTGCTTCAATGGTTACTGCACCAGAATAGCTGTTAATATCCATAATGATAGTTCCACCGGCCGCCGCTACCAGAAGCTCCATCGCCCAATGATGCTCCGCCCACCCGTCCATTCGCAGCGACTTTTTTGCTATTTCCAACCAGGTTATTGGCTTGCAAAAAAACAATACCACCGCCATTGCCTCCACCCTTTGGATTAGGAAAATTAAAATTGGAATGGCCTGCTCCACCACCCCCGCCAAAAAAGATTTTTGATCCTCCGTGGCTGCTCAGTGCCTTTCCGCCAAGTCCTTGTATGGAGGTCTTTGCAACCAACCGAACTGGAATTTCCCTCCTCCATTTCCGCCGGCTGAAAGATTAGCACCACCCGCGCCACCATTATTGTGATTGTTGCCACCTCCCTCCACCATTTGCCGGAGCGCCCCGGCCTCCGCTTTGAGCCGCCGTCACATCCGCAACTCCTTCCCCTTTAAATGAACCATCCTGCGGTGTAAGCACATTGGCGTCGTAAAAATATCCCGTAGCAGGAAAAAAATTTGTACATGTTCCATTGCTCAGCATGTATGCCCCGCCTCTGAATCCACTTGAGTCAGCATAAATGGGCGCGTTTAGAATAATATCTTGTTCGGCAATGATTGCAACGACGCCACCTCGTACCGGTGGTATTATTCCATGGCGCCGGCTTTGAGTGTATCAGGTTATATTAGCTGAAATATATTGCGGTATTTTCACCAATTGAACTTTGCCGGCAACATCATACTGGATTCAGTAGCATATAAACAAAAAAACAGAATCATCGGATAACATTACAAACTGTTGCGATCTCGTAATTGCCTGCCTGGTTCAGGCTTGTAGTATCTCCAAATGATGCGGAATTGCTCGTATTGATACTTGCCCCTTCATCTGCACAATCATTACTTTATCATCAGTGCGCCAAACCGGCAGCATTGCTAACCCGGACACAAGCCTTTGGGGAACGATCGCAGTTACCCGGTAATAGCTATTTACTATGCCACTGATTGAAGTTGTTTGTGCCTGAGAAAAATAAGACACGCAGCTAAACACTGAAAGTAATAAAAGGTGGAGGGTTTTCAGGCGCACAGGATACGGTGGTATAAGGGAAAAATTCCCGGTTTTCATGCGCAGAAAAATACAAATTATTATTCTTCTGTTAAAAAGTATATACGTAACTAAAACTGCCTGTGTCTCAACAGGAAAACACCACGTGGATATTGTAAATTTATTAGCGGTAATTAGTCGGAAAAAGGCGTGGGTTTTCTACGCAAAGCTAATGTCGAGTACTTTTGCTTCAAATTATGCAGCGAATGAAAAAGAGGTTTTTGATATCCGTTATTTTGATCTGTTTTTTATTAATCTTAGCTGATGCGGTGGCGGCGCAATGCTCCATCTGTCACAAAGACCGCACAACAGCTTGGCGAAGGTCCGGCAAAGGGCTTGAACGCGGCTATTCTCTATCTTGCATTCTTTCCCCTGTTATTGATTGGTTTTCTCGGTTATCGTTGGTGGAAGACCAACAGAGACGCATAAACCGATTACTCACGAGTAATGCCATCCACTCAGCTTATAAGCAATTGGCACAATGCTTTTGCAGGCAGCAGCCAAAATTGGCTAATTTTATAAAAGGCAATAATCGCCTCTGTCTATTGGCTGCTCTGAATTATAAGCTCTCCTTGACTCTCTTCTGGCTTTTGTTTTTACTTTCCTTGTTAATTCAAAGGCTCAGCCGCTTTCGTTTCATAATGTCAACACATCTGACGGTTTGTCTGAAAACAATGTCCGTTCAGTAGCCATTGATAAAAACGGCTACCTGTGGATTGGAACTGTTGACGGACTTAATGTGTCTACGACGGATATGCCGTTACATCCTTTAAAAAGAAAGCTATCCGGAAATGGCTTCTAATAACGTCATTCATTTAACCTGCGACAGTAAAAACCGGATTTGGCTTGGCACTAATGACGGAATCACATGGATGGATGAAAACAGGAAGTTTCACCGCGTGATATTGACAGGATACGGTTTCGAAATTCGGCAGCAGGACCATTATGGATACAAAGGCTTATGGTCCTGTTTTATACCACCCAGCCTCGGGCAGTTCTATTATAATGAAACAACAAAAAAATTGGGATCGGCTGGATTGGATACCTGATATATTAGCATTCCAGCGGTTTCATGATGCCGAACCATTTGATGAAAATAAAATCATTTATGCCACCGATAGTCTCCGTAATGATCGTCGACTATGCGAACAAAACGATTTCTTACCAACAGCCGTTTACTTCAGTCTTTAGCCTTTGCCGTTATAGTGAGCATGAACTTGCCATTGGGTTACAGCCCGGGCAGAGTACAGATCGTCGACATCCTGACAAAGCAATCAGTGAGAGAATACCGGCTTACCAGTGAACTGAACAAGAAAACAATCAGCTCCACTATTACCGAAGTAAGGCCCGCAATAAATGGAAGCCTGCTGATAGCCACCGATTATGCCGGAATATTCGTTATTGACAGAGCGGGCAATATGTCAAACTACAAACATGATCCGATTAACAGCAAATCGATAGGTGCCAATACTACGTGGCGTGTATTATGCGGCCTTAACGGGGACGTGGTAGTTGGCACCAACAGTGCCGGTGTCAGCATCTTTAATATTTATAATAGACAGGCAGGTCATATCCGCACTTTCAGTGACGGGCAGGGTAATTTTTGTGATACCTACGTTACAAAAATGGCGGAAGATGAGGACGGTATTTTGTGGATTGGAGCCCTTGAAAGACTGATCCGCTGGGATAAGAAAAATAATACGACTAAGTTCTACTATTATTATGCGGCTCCAATATGGTCAGGGGGACAAAGTGTGGAGTTGAGATCCTTGTATGCATTGATAAAAAGGACGGGTTTGGGTCAGTGCACTGGGTGAGGGGATTGCCGTTTTAAATGAAGCCACGGGCCAGTTTAAGAAGATTCCGCGTGATACATCACTGGGCCTGGCCGTTAAAAACAATTACATACTTGACCTGTTGACTTCGACCGATGGCAATATTTGGGTGGCATCAAGCTCCGGTATTTATACAATCAATCCTTCTACATTAAAAATAAACTCTTTCTCGAATCATCCCGTGTTGAAAAAACTGGAAGGCCTGCGGGTAAACTCTTTGCTGGAAGACAAGAAAGGCAATATGTGGATGGCAACCCATAACGGCATTTATTTTTACGACCGAACTGCTGATCGGCTGGACAATTTTACGGTCAATGACGGACTCGTGTCCAACCAGTGTTTTACATTATTCCTGGATAATAAAGGCAATTTGTACACGGGATCCCTGAAGGGTTTCAGCATTATTTCCAATGGAAAAATAAGGACCTATAACAAGAACAACGGATTGAAGGTTCGACTACTGTGAAGGCATAACCCAGGACTGACCGGGGCAAAATCTGGATTGCAAATACCAAATGTTTAATTCGGTTTGACCCGGAACGGGGAAGCATGAGAATTATTTGATGAAAATTCCGGGCTTACGACTGACGGATTTCGGTTTGGAAGCTGCCTGAAAAGCCGTACGGGCGAATTGTTTTGGGAAGCCATACCGGCATAAATTATTTTTCCCCGACCAGTTGATTAGCCAGCGCCCAGCAGATCTAAAGGTGAATATTTACCAGGCAGTGATGCACAAAGCTCAGTCCTATACACCGGTAAAAATGAAAACATCACATTGAACTATCGCGATAACAGCATCACGTTTCGTTTTGCTGCCATCAATCTTACAGGGTCCGCAATATTCAATATCAGTACAAACTGGAAGGACATGATAAAGAATGGCAAACCGGTATCGATATCAGGCAGGCAAGATATACGTCCTTGCCGGCGGGCAATTATTTGTTCCGTGTAAAAGCGAGTTTGGATGGCAACAACTGGATCAGGCGCATCCAACAGGGATTCACGCTAACGATTATTCCGCCACGGTGGCAACGATGGTGGTTTGTAGGCGGTATCCTCGCAATTATCGTCGGCTTCATTTATTGGTTTATTTCCAGCCGAAACAAAAAGATAAAAGAGCAGCGGGAAGAGATAGAAACAGAGCAGGCCATCAATTATTTTGCCACCAGCTTGTCCGAACAGCAAACAGTCGATAATATTCTTTGGGATGTGGCCCGCAACTGCATTGGTCGCCTTCATTTTGAAGATTGTGTTGTGTACCTTATGGACGAAGAAAGAATGTACTGATTCAAAAAGCGGCTTACGGTCCCAAGAGTCCCAGGGAATTTGAAATCGCCAGTCCGTTGGGGATTGAACCTCGGAAAGGGAATAGTAGGAAGCGTTGCATTAAGCGGCAAAGCCCGAGATCATACCCGATACTACAAAGGATCCCCGTTATATCGTCGACGATGAACAAAGGTATTCTGAAATTTCCGTTCCCATCGTATCAGAGCGGAAAAGTTTTGGGTGTGATTGACTGCGAACACTCAAAAAAGGTTCTTTACTCAAAAGCATTTGTCTATTCTCACCACAATTGCGTCCTTATGTGCCAATAAAATTGTCAGGGCAAGGGCGGAAGAAGAAAAAAGCGAGGCACAGAATGATTTTAATGAGCACGCAGCAGAAAATGACCGAAGTAGAAATGCAGGCTTTGAGAGCACAAATGAATCCACATTTTATTTTTAATTGTCTGAACTCCATCAACCGGTATATTGTAAAGAGCGATCAGACCACAGCCTCTCTCTACCTTACCAAATTTGCAAAGCTGATGCGACTTATCCTGGACAATTCCAATAGCAAAAATGTGATCCTGACCAATGAACTGGAAGCTTTGAAGCTTTATATCGAAATGGAGGCATTGCGCTTCGATAAAAAGTTTACTTATGAAATTAAGGTGGATCCAAACCTCGGTACCGATACGCTGGAAGTACCTCCCCTTATCATTCAGCCGTATGTAGAAAATGCTATCTGGCACGGACTGCTTGCATAAAGAAAACAATGGCACACCTGAGCATCCGGCTGAGCATGGCATGGCGAATCGATGTTGCAATGCATTATTGAAGACAACGGAATTGGCAGGGAAAAAGCCAAGGAACTAAAAAGTAAAACTGCTACATCAAGAAAATCGCTGGGAATGCAGTTGACTGAAAACAGGCTTGGCCTGTTGAATAAATATGCGAAGGTAAATGCCAGCGTCGAAATCATTGACCTGCAGAATGGAGATGCAACGAGGCGTTGGGAACAAAAGTGATATTGAAAATACCAGTTTAGTGAGATGGCGAGTAGTTGAGTGGTCTACTCACCACTGACCATTCACCACTCACAGAAAATTCGTAACCACCATAAACATTACAATACCATGATACGTTGCGTCTTAATCGATGATGAAAGTAATAGCCTGGAAATGATGGAGTGGCTGCTGAAAACCTATTGCCCGCAAGTAAAGATTGAAGCGATGTGCAATGCCGCCAGCAAAGGAATTAGAAGCTATTAATGAATACAAGCCGGATTTAGTATTTCTGGATATTGAAATGCCGCATATGAACGGTTTTGATATGCTGGAACAGTTTGATAAACTGTTTTTCGACGTTGTATTTTGCACGGCTTACGATCAGTTTGCCATCAAAGCTTTTAAATATTGCGCATTGAATTATTTATTAAAACCTGTTGATCCCGAAGACCTCAAAGAAACCATCAAGTCGCTCAGAGGAAAGAAAATCGGCACCTTCCAAAGAGCAGATTGAGTTGCTTTTTCAAAATATCAGGCAGACAAGTAAGCCGGCTGTGCAGCGTATAGCACTTACTACCGGCGATGGGATGATCTTTGTGCCTACAAAGGATATTCTTTATTGCCAGGCCGAAAGTAATTATACAAGCGTGGCGCTGGTGGGAGGAAAAAAAATCCTGGTGTCAAAGTGCTGAAGGAAATTGATGATGCATTAAGCGGTCCCGACTTCTTCCGAATCCATAATTCTTACCTGATCAACCTGAATCATATCAGAGAAATATGTGAGAGGTGAAGGCGGTTATATCATCATGGAGGATGGGGCCAATGTTAGTATTTCAAGGAGCAAACGCCAGGAGTTTATGGATCAATTTTCAAAATTTTGAATGGCACGCCTGTGATTGTCATTGGGCCACAAAACGCAAGAGATTGAAAATGAACCTGGATTCAGCATCAAAAGCGGGATGAAAGAAAAAGAAATGGAAGGATTGAGGGGCTCCTGTAAACCTGAGAAATATAAGTCTACTCAGTATTTTATACATCTGCTCAATAAATAGGGCCATTCACTCATCAGCCCTTTTTTAGACTTTGATAACGACTTAATTTTAATACCACAGCAATCATTAACTGTTAAACCTGTCATCGATTAAATGGCCATAAGGCCTCCAAATAATAGGGGACGGTGACGTATCGCGGTTCGGTTTCGGGCCGCTTTTTTATTTTAAGGGAACAATCAGCAAAAATCATTACATATCGTCAACGAAACGGTAAAGGTTAAAATTCCCTTTGGGATATAGCTATTTCAATTGCGCTTTTTTAGTTCCGCTTTATCAATTCCTTTCATCCTTTTGCGTTGAACCAGGTGAAATGCTTTTTCTGCCATTAACCAAAAGCGCTTGTCATTCAAATGGGAAATTTTCAGTTGATGCAAAAGAATATCCAATAATTCTTTGATCCCTTCTTTTGCGTAGCTACGGTTTTAGAACAGGAACTTCGCGATAATGACTGCGAAATGCGGGAGCGAGCATCTGCCGCAGATTTTTACAAACAAGTCTGCACCGGGACGATCCGCTTTATTTACAACAAATAAATCCGCAATTTCCATCAAACCCGCCTTCATTGTCTGCACCTCATCTCCGGCTTCAGGTACCAATACTACCACGGTACTGTCTGCCAGTCCTGCGATTTCAATTTCGCTTTGACCAACCCCGACCGTTTCAACAATAATATGATCAAATGGAAATGCTTTCATCAGGTCGGTGATCTCAATGATTTTGGGGATGCAGACCTCCATGGATCCTCTCGTGGCCAATGAGCGTATAAAAACATTCGGATGAACATACCAGTCACTCATTCTTATCCTGTCGCCCAACACGGCACCAAGATTAAAAGGTGAAGATGGATCGACACAAAGGACTACCCACTTTTTCCCTTTTGAAATAAGCGCTTCGATCAGCGCATCAACCATGGTGCTTTTTCCTGCACCCGGCGGGCCTGTGATACCAATAATCTTTGTTGCGGAAGCGGGAAGCGACCGAAGCAATGACTCATATCCCGCAGCTTCATTTTCCACAATTGAAATACTGCGTGCAAGTGATTTAAATCTCCTCCTGTTACTTCGCTTAGTAAGGAAGTTGTCATATATTATGATTGAGCGGATATATCCTGACTTTCAGCTATATCGCTTGTACTATTTCATAATAGTTCCATGAGAAAGATCACGCGTTAAGATAAATCATGAAATCCATTTATAAATTCCTGCCTTTAAAAATATTATCCGGATTACTGCCCAAACCGGGATTACAACTAAAATAAGCAGACAGAAAGTGTTTCAGCTCCAAAGTGGGCATTCGCTGAAATGATCCTAACCTCATGTTTTTTCATTATGTAACCGGAGACAGTATCATGGATTTTTAAGTATTCAGTCCTTAATTTTGATAAATAATTGAAAAGATAGAAAAATAATGATACCGGCTTCTGTCAGCAGTTTTCTCCAAAATTATTTTGATAAGATATTCGTAATAACCATCAATCGCGCCAGTGAGCGGCAATCGGACGTTAAGAAACAATTAGAAGGGATTACCATTTGATTTTTTTACGGAGTTGACAAGCAAAATTTGCATTGGGATCGGATAATTGAAGAAAAAGTATACGACGATGTAAAAGCCCGGCAACTTAACAGGTATGGTAAGGGAATGATCGTGGGCCATGTTGCCTGCGCCTTATCACATCGCAAGTTGTACGAGCATATACTGGAGAGCGGGTATAAAAGGGTATTGATATTTGAAGATGATGCTGGTACCGATATTTGAAACTTTGTCGCAGCTGCACAGCCGTAGTAAATGAGCTGCCTTCTGATTGGAAATGGTTTATTTGGATATGACAAGAATGAAGAACCAACTCCGACGCTGAAACGTAAACAACTTTTCTATAAAATTCTCAGTCATTTGCGTTTGTTGAAGTGGTCGCCTTTGATGGTAAGCAACCTCCTGCCAAAACCTTATTCTAATCATTTATTAAAAGCGGGGATTTCATGATTTACTGCATGGCTATGCGGTTTCAGAATGTCGCCTGTAAGAAACTGGTGGAGGCACAAACACCGGTTGTTTTTAATTCTGATCCCCTTGTCACATACCTGATCATGAACGGCCGCCTGAATGCATTATCACCCGGCCGCAGTTTTTTACGCAAAGCATGTTTATAGACCCTGCCCAAAGATCTTTTATTCATCATTTTGTAAGATGTTTACCATTGCAACGCGAATTGTAAGTTTAAGGCCAGCAGTCCAATGAAAAAATAATAAACCTTGAAGTTATCTGGCGCAGGAGTCTTAAATCGATGGGCCAAATACTATCAATGGTTATTTTGGCAACAAAGAAATTTTCCAGGCGGGAAAATGAAAAGATGCCAGGCTTTTTTACCAACAGTTTGTGCAGCCGGGCTATTTGTGTTTTGATATCGGCGCCAATATGGGAAGACCGTGTCGCCACCTTCTTATTATTATTAAAGGCGAAAGTGGTTGCCCTGGAGCCGCAGAAAAATGTGTTCAGGAATTAAAAAGGTTTTTGGCAAATATGATGTCACGGTAATACCTAAGGGAGTGGGCTCGAAAAAAGAGGTAAAAGAATTTTTCTTGCCAATGACACGTTAATATCATCATTTAGCCAGGAATGGATAAAGGGATGAAGGATAGCCATTTTCAGAAAAAAAATGGGATAAAAGCGAGGAGATTGAAATTGTAACGCTGGATATGCTGATGAAGGAATATGGAGTGCCGGAGTTTATAAAAATTGACACCGAAGGATTTGAGCTGGAAGTGATAAAAGGACTGTCAACTCCGTTAAAAGCGCTGTCCTTTGAATATACATTACCTCACCTGAAGGAACAGGTAATAACCTGCGTGGAGCTGCTTGATGAGCTTTACAATAAACGAGCCGTATTCAATATCTGCAGGATGAATCATATGTAATGAAATTTGACAACTGGATGGATGCAGACAAATTAAAAATTATTCTAAAAGTGAAGACTTCAATAAAAGCAATTACGGTGTGTATGGTGATATCTATGTGAAAATGCTGAATTGAAGAAACCCCTTGTGAGAATTAAACAATTCAATTTTGTTTTTAAAAATGTCTTTGACTGAAAAACTTTCCAAAAACTTCATACACTAAATGCAAATGCAGAACTTCGTTGTCTTGTCATGACTAATTTCATTCCTATATTTCCTCTGAGCGTAGTGGTATATCCCGGTGAAGAACTAAACCTTCATATTTTTGAGCCAAGGTACAAGCAACTCGTCAACGAATGTAATGTTCAAAAAAACCATTTGGTATTCCCACTGTGATAGAAAGCACGCTACAGGATCATGGCACATTGGTCCAGATCATTGAATTGTCCAAAGTTTACGATAATGGTGAAATGGATATCAAAACACAGGGGTGCAGGTATTTCGTATTCTCGAGCGCATAAAGGAAATACCCGACAAACTATACAGTGGCGCGATTGTAAATTATCCTCACAACCATGAGCAGGGCAAGCCGTCGCTGATGCAAAAAGTGATGGCAGGCATCCACGATGCACCGGCTTTTGGAAAGTCAACAAGAATATAAAAAGCAGACGAAGAGATAAAGACATATGATATTGCCCATCATGTCGGTCTTTCGCTACAGCAGGAATATGAACTACTGGGCTTGTTTGACGAGCGCCAGCGGCGGGAATATTTGAAAAGACACCTGGCGAAAGTGATACCAACCGTTGCCGTGATGGAACAATTAAAGAGAAAATAAAACTGAACGGGCATTTTAAAGACCTTCCCGGGGTTTAATTTGTCAAAATCACTCCATATTCAATAATGGCCACCACATCTGCTTTGATTTTGGAAATACGCGCCGCAAAAGTGGCTGTTTTCAAAAATGAAGAATTAAATAAAATCATTTTATTAGCAGATGATTCGGAGCAAACAATACAATCGCTGATTGGAGAATACAAGCCCCATAAATCAATTCTTTCATCCGTTATTGATCATAACCCGGCTATTGAAATTATATTAACTGCAAAAACAAGATTTCATAAGCTAAGTCACCTGACAAAACTTGCCTTCACAACGCCAGTCGGCAAACCTCAAACAATCGGCGCCGACAGGTTGGCGCTAACCGCCGGCGCCGTACATTTTTATCCCGGCAGAAATAACCTGGTCATTAGTTTGGGGTTCGTGCATTACCTACAACTTTCATCAATAAATATCACGAATTGATCGGAGGAGCAATCTCGGCCGGCCTGGAGATGCGATTAAAATCCCTAAATCATTACACGGCCAAACTTCCCCTGGTGGAAGCAAATGACAATGTACCGCTGATTGGCTATGATACGGCAACCAATATACTCAGTGGGCGTGGTTCTAGGAATGGCATTTGAAATTGGACGGTTTCATCGACGAATACAATATGAAATTCGACAACTTTAACGTGCTGTTAACCGGGGTGATATAGTGCATTTGGCTTCCCACATTAAAAGGAAGATATTTGCAGACCCTGATCTAATATTTAAGGGTCTTTATGCCATCAGTGAAGTTAATAATCTCTAAGAAAACCAATGAGTTAATCACCAGGTCACTGGGGCTCACCGTTGTTCCTAACCTGGCTTAATTTTATTCACTATCTTTTAATGCATTTAGCCAGGGATAATTCACCTTACAGCCGATATGGATTAGGCGAATATTGTGCCGTCCACCAATATAAACAGCCGCGGAATGGGAAGCCTTGCCGCCAGTTACTAACGATTTACTTTCTATTAATTTTAATAATCCTGCTTCATACGGATATTTTCAAACAGTCAGGGAACCCACGCCAAAAAAATTCTATATGGCAGAGCGATTCTCGACATAGGGCTGAATTTTGAAAATCGAACATTGCAGGCAACCTGATAATGTGGAGAAATATACGGCCGGCAATGCATTGTTTTTCTCATTTGCAGGTGGGCGTTCCGCTTGGCGCAAAATGGGGATTAAGTTTTGGTTTGAGACCCATGACCCGTATCAACTACCAGGTAATAAAACGGGATCGATTAATAGACCCGGATACCGGACTCCCAATTGACAGCGCTTTGACCTTGAACGAGGGCGAAGGTGGTTGCTTACCTTGCTTCACTTGGATTAGGACATAAGATTGATTTGGGGACCAACCATTCATTGAGTGTTGGCGTCAATGGCGGTTATCTTTTTCGGTAACCAGGAATACAATACCCGCCGGTCTTTATATAATGATGTTCTTTTGTATACCAGTGGCAACCTTCAAACCAAGACTTCCTATGGCGACTTTAGTATTTTAATGGAGGTTTGCAATACCAGGCGAGGCTGAATAAAGAACTTTTCTCACGATTGGCGCATACGGCAGGTGGGAGCAGAGCCTGAAAGCAACAATGGATAAAGTGAACGGAACCTACTATTATGATGAATCGTCGGGATATGTAACGTTGGATAGCGTGTATGTGCAGAAATAATATTAGAGGTTGAAATCGTTTATCCTGCATCCTATACTGCAGGCTTTATCATTGAAAGGCCCCTTACTACAAAGAAGGCGGGCTGGCTTTTCGAATTGATTATGCCCTGAGCAAATGGAGCGACTACCGTTCATTCGGCCAGGCAGATCCTTCAGTGCGGGATAAATGGGAATTGCGGGCCGGTGTACAATTGAAACCTGTACCGCGGAGCAATTACTTCAGCAATGTCAGCTACCGGGCGGGAACGTTCTTTTTGGACCTGACTATATTCAGGTAAACGAAAAGCTTCCGGTTTTGGGAGTTTCTTTTGGCATGGGATTACCGCTATTTAATTATAATCGGCAAAGCGCTCGGCCAGGCAACGCTGATCAACCTTGCATTTGAATTTATCAAACGTGGAAATAATGATAATGTTACTCAAGGAAAATCTATTTCGTATATCAGCGGGATTTTCTCTCAGCGATTACTGGTTCAAAAAGAAAAATATGATTAAACTCCGATTCCTTTGATACATTGGACTACTAATGCCAGTTATACCGGAACAATATAAAATCCTATTTTATACAGCAGCTTTGGTAATAAGCTGCTGTTTTGTTTGGTTGCGAAAATCAACAAAAGGATATTGATACCTGGCTGAAGGATAAGGTGATGAAGGAAGAAGCCACAAAGATCGAAAGCTTTATTAGCAGCGAAGGAAAAATGAAAGCGAGGTTGACAGCACCGCTGATGTACCGCGTAATTGCTGACACGCCATATATCGAATTTCCCCATACTATGCACGTTGATTTTTACTAACGACAGCACAAAGATTGACACATGGCTTGATTGCAAGTATGGAAAAAGTATTTGGAAAGCTTAAATAAAGTTTACCTGCGGGACAGCGTGATCGTTATAACAATAAAGGGCGATACGCTTCGATGCCATGATTTGTGGTGGGATAAAAACAAAGAACTGTTTATACCGATAGCGTAGCTACCTATCGCTCCCCCGGCAATGACATAACAGGTGGTAAAGGAATGGAAGCAACGCAGGACCTGAAAATGGTAAAGTTTAAAGCTCCGCTAGGTACTGTAAGGATTGAAGAGAGCGGTTTCCCCGAATAAGCCATGGAGGAACTTCTGGAAACATCAATCCCGCCATTTGGTGGCGGGATTGGATTTCGATCGGGACGGTCATTCAGGTTTCACAGTCGGATATACTTGGATTAAAACGGGGCGACAGGTTTCAACATTGGACTTAAACTGTTAAGTGTTAATGTCCCAACAGCGAAACTAAAACTAGCTCAGAATTCTGTTTGCCGCCAGAGCATATTTTGGTGATTAACCGCTTACTGAAAACACGGTCGAATAAGTGTATCTACTATATTTTTAAATGTCGCTTTTACAGTTTTATTATCTTCAATTGCTACAAACCATTTCTGCTATGTCTTTGAAAAACAAAACAGTATTGATAACCGGCGCTAGTCGCGGTATCGGAAAAGCTATTGCTCTCCGCCTTGCACGAGAAGGTGCCAATATTATCATTGCTGCAAAATCAGTGGAAGAAAATCCCAAACTTGGTGGAACGATATTTTCTGCGCGCTGCAGAGGTAGAAAAAGAAGGCGGCCAGTCGCTGGCCGTGCAATGCGATCATCAGGTTTGAAGATCAGATACAAACCCTGGTAGATAGGGCAGTGGAAAAATTCGGCGGCATTGATATGGTGGTTAACAACGCTTCTGCCATTTCGTTAACGCCTACCGAGAAAACTGAACCAAAAGATTTGACCTGATGCATGACATCAATGTGAGGGGGACATTTTTTGTAACAAAAGCCTGCATTCCCTATTTGAAAAATCATCGAATGCACACATCATGACATTGTCGCCCCCATTAAATATGAATCCAAAAATGGTTTAAAGGTCATGTCGCGTACACGCTTACAAAATATAACATGAGCATGATGGCATTAGGTTGGAGCAGCGGAACTAAAACAATACAACATAGCATCAAATGCGTTGTGGCCAAAAACCACTATTGATACAGCAGCGGTAAGAATCTGCTCGGAGGGGAAGTGTTGGCAAATATGAGCCGCACACCTGAAGTACTGGCCGACGCGGCTTTCATCATTTTAAATAAACCCGCCTCGCAATGCAGCGGTAATTGTTTATCGACGAAGATGTATTTGCCGCCGAAGGTATTACAGATCTTGCTAAATATTCGAGTTGTGGCCGGGGCTGAATTGTATAAGGATTTATTTGTAGACTGATTAGGGAAAGACTACCCGTTCCGTATTCAGAATATTTTGATCCCTAAAAATCAATCCTTTGGAAAATAGTTTATAACAGGACATGGTTTTTGCATAGTGTTTGTTCCCGGTATTTGAAAAATAAGACTTATGGAAACAATGCAAAAGCTTCAATTAATGGATAAGATATTGCGTGAGCTGGATGATCTGAAAAACAGTCAAACTTCCGTGCTTAAAAAGGTAACGCAAATCGAAACAGAAAATATTAACCTCGGCATTCCTGTATTAGATCAGGAATTGCCAGATATACATGAAAATATTGACAAGGGAATTGATCATGTCTCCAACCCTGAGCGAAAAATTCCAGGCTTACCGGGATAAATTTTCTGCTGACAATAAACTCGAAGAACAACCGACTGTAAATAGCTAGGCTATTGTGACGAAACTGCTTTCAGACCAATGATTGAACCTATTAGCAGCGTTATGAAAAACAAGCGCCAGAAGTCGGCGGGTTCATTAAAGAAAAATATTCCCATCAACACAGTTCCCACGGCGCCCACCCCTGTCCAAACAGCATAAGCCGTACCAATAGGCAGCGTCCTGGTAGCTATGTATAATAACAACATGCTTATGCCGAGACAAACAAAAAACCAATCATCCACAACAAAGTATTGCTACCGGGTTCTCTTGCTTTTCCAGGCAGGTAGCCAAAGCCTACTTCAAATAACCCGGCAATGATTAGGATTAACAGCTCATTTGTTGATCGCATTTTTTAACTCGTCGCTATCCGGTGAAACAGCCGGATCAAAATAATTGATGAGTACTCCCTGTTCGTTCACCAGGTATTTTTGAAAATTCCAGGTGGGCTGCTGATCATTCCATCCATTCATGCTTTTATCGCTTAGCCATCTAAAAATTTCATTCTGCTGCTCTCCCTTAACCACGCTGCTTTTTTGTTGCAAGCGGAAAACTAATTCCATAGTTCTTTTACAAAACGTGGCAATCTCTTCATCATTTCCTTTTCCTGTTCCTTAAAATCATTTGCCGGAAAGCCAATCACAACGAGTTTATCCGCTGTTAGTTTCAAATAATTTTTGAAGGTCACCGTATTGGTTAGTATATCCGCAATCACTGGCCGTATTCACCAGCAATATTTTTCTCCCTTTAAATGTTTTCAGTTTTAACCGGCTTCCATCGTTAAGTTGCACATCAAAATCATACAATGATTTGGAAGGCACGATACCGATCATTTTCCAGCACCTTTGATCTTTTACCTGTCACTTTGCTGAGCCACATAAACGCAGGGTAAACAGCCTTCAGCACTTTTTGTCTATATGACATCTCTTTTGAATTTCGGTTAACAATAGCAACATAACCGACAAAGCGCTATGATCAATACCAATAAGACAATTAAACTCTTTTTAGTTTGCTTTTCCCATTCAATTCCAAATGTTGACAAGCCCCATGCATTTCTTTAAAACAGGCCTCCTATTTTCTCCCCTCGCTACTCACCACTCACCTTATCACCCATTTAAACAATTTCAACTTCCCTTTGAACGGTGGATACTTGATGGCAGGATCGAACCAGGCGGGAGTTTTTCATGACGGCTTTGTGGTGACTGAAGGTGTCAAACGAATATTTGCCATGATAATTACCCGTGCCGCTAAACCCTCTTCCTCCGAAAGGAAGATGATGGTTGGTCAGGTGCCAGCCTGCATTGTTTATGCAACCGCCACCAAAGGGAATACTTTCGAGCCACTCCTTTTTCTTTTTTGCACTGGAAGTAAATACATAGAGGCGAGAGGGTTGGGATTTTGAGCAATGATGTCTTTTGCTTCTTCGAGGTATAAATGAAATGACAGGCAATACAGGCCCAAATATCTCCTCTGTCATTACAGGTGCGCTCAGTGAAACGTCGGTGATAATTGTGGGTTCGATAAATAATTTCTCTTTATCGCTTTTGCCTCCCTGACAATAGTTCCCTGTTTTTAAATAAGCAGCTATCCGGTCAAATTGTTTGGCGTTGATGATCTTTCCATAATTATAGCTTTCTTCTGCATTATCTCCAAAAACTGGAGTCACGCATGGTTTAATAGCCTCGAGGAATTTGTCTTTTTTGATTCATGGACCAATACATAGTCCGGCGTCACACACATTTTGCCCGGCATTCGAAAATTTCGCGAGGGCAATAACGGTCGCGCCCGCAACCGGAATATTTGCATCCGATTCTCCGGCAATGTGCGGGCTTTTACCCCCTAACTCCAGGGTTACCGGCACTAAATTTTCGGCGGCCATTTCATAAATAATCTTTCCTACCGCGGTGCTGCCGGTATAAAATACATGGTCAAAAACAAAAAGCTGTTCATTAATTGCGGTATTATTTCGGCGCCGTTCCCTTCTGCAAATAAAATGTAATCGGAAGTAAAGCACTCGTCAACAATCTTTTCAACTGCCCGGGAAGAAGCAGGCGCAAATTCACTGGGTTTTAATGCCACGCGCAATTACCGGCGGCAATGGCTCCAAGCATTGGATTCACTCGGCAGTTAGGAAAGGGATAATTCCACGGGCCGATGATCAGTACAACGCCGAGGGGCTCTTTCAACACCTTGCTGCTCGATGGAAGATTGAGCAGGTTGGTTGCTACCGCGTTCCGGTCCCATCCATCTGCGCAGATTTTTCGTATCAAGGTTTAATTCTGAGAGCACTAATCCCACTCCCGTTACCCAGCATTCTTCCGGGCTTTTCTTAAGGTCGGCGCTACAAAGCATCATACAATTGTTGTTCGTATTTAAGTATGGCCGATTTCAATTTTTGCCAATTACTTGCTCTTTTCGAAAAAGGAATATGGCCTCGTAACGCCACTGTGAAAATAATGACGCATGGTGGCGAGGGCTTCGTTAGTTGAAGGTGCTCATCAGGCTGATTATTGTATTCAAGATAGGAAAAAGAAAGTGTCCGGACGAGCAACGGGTAATGGTGAGCAGGGAAAATAACCCTCGGATGTAGAAAATCGGCCACGGTATCCCACTGCGATTTCATCTTCTAACCGGCATATTCAGCCCTATTCTATAAATGGTGAAGTTTTTTGTTCCTGAAGTTAGCAATGAAAATTTCCGGGATTCCGGGTTTTGAAAAAGTTAGGCCCGGATTCTCGCGTACCCTTTTTTATATATAAATTTCGGTGAGAGCCTCCGTCTCCTACTGTTGCGAAAAACAGTGAAACCAAATTGCCTGTGATTTATTTCACGAGCAAATTTTTGGGCTTGAGAAAGCCTGCCTCAAAAACGCTTATCGTACAATTGGAGATGTCGAATCAAATTGCTCGGCTTTTGAGGCAGGCTCTAAAATAGTTTCTATCAATGTTAGACCACATGTTCGCGGAAGGCCTTCTCTTTTTGCCTCTCAGAATCCTTCCAGGGTTTCTACTTCGCCTGTCAATGAATCAAACTTGTCGGTAATTGAATCTACAAGGTCATTAGAATTGATTTTTCAAATCCTTTCGCCCTCGCGGCGAAAATGGTTTCCCGTCGTTTCTGAGCCTTTTGCCGGTGCAAATAAAAGGCCTACCAGTAAACCTGCTGTAAAACCGAATTGATATTTTATTCATATTGATTGTTTTTAGGTAAACAGAATTATTCTTCCTTTTATCTCAAAATATCATGCCACGCCGCGAATACTGCCGTAAGAAACATTTTGTAATTTCATCCCCGCATGACGCATGAATACTTATATGATGCTGGCGCTGAAGGGGAGGCCCGTATGGCACTTGAAGAAGTATGGAAATACCTATTGGCGCGCTGTAGTCAGTTCTGACAGGCGAAAGGTAATTGCCAGGGGAAGGAATATGACCGAAAAAATTGAATGACCCCACGGCTCATGCTTTACGAGATGATCGCCCTCACTTCCGCGTTCAACTCACTCGGAGGTAAGCGCCTGCCGGAGGCGGCACTTGTATGTTACTGTTGAGCCCTGCATCATGTGTGCCGGAGCGATCCCGCTGGAGCAAGCTGGGCAGGGTGGTGTATATGGAGCCGGACGATGAAAAGAATGGGTATAAGAAGACAGCGGGAGCAAACTGGCCTTTTCATCCAAAACAGGGGTGATAAGGGGTGTACTGAAGGATGATTGCGCAAAACTGATGAAAGATTTTTTTAAAGAAAAACGATAGTCGCTAATGGCTAAAATCAGCTAAACCTAAAAAAGATCATTGTCACTCATCCCCAAACGGGCACTGGAAAGAGAATTTGATCCGGCTATTTATGAGCCGGTCAAAGCGGCGATTTTACAAAGCCTGAAAGGAAGCAAAGGAAAAACGTTTACGGAACTGGCAGATGATGTAGTGAAAATAATCCGGGAAGAAAATGCCCGGATTCAAACGATCGATTCCTCTTGGTACACCATTTCTGTCAGGCTTGATCTGGAAACAAGGGGAATTGTAGAAACATTTGTAGAGAAAGAGAAAAAAGTTGAATCGGTTGAAAAAAATAGCATCATTCGATTTACTTGTTGGTGCTGTTCGTTTGCAAGTGATTTAAAGCAGCAAACACCAACAAAAGAGTATAAGTAAAAGCATTCGGCTCGTTGGTGACACGAGCCGAGGCTAAGAGGGAGAACGATTTTTTCAATTATCCCGCAAAACAATACGAGCAACCTCTTTTCCCTGTGGCCACGGATTAGGGAGCCCAGATACCCGCAGGCACTATTTTTAATGCCCGGCAATACTCACGCTTGCCCAATCTCTTCTCACGTCAGCATCCAGGTTTAATTGTTGTGCTACGGCCCCACTGTAAACCGTTAATGCCATATCGCATACGCAAAACGCCACTCCGCTTTCTTGTAATTCGTTGATGCCAATCGGCACAACACCTACACCGGGAATATTAAAAATCGCCCTGCTTCGGTTTCCAGAATGGATTACGTGTGTTGAGGGTTTTTTAGCTTTTGGATCATCGGCTTTAAATGCTTCTCCGAATTTATATTTAGACCATAGGCGATCTTCCATGGCATAAGGAATAGCCGTGTGACGAAGTACGACTACTATGCTGCAATCTTTTTCGGCGGTGCCAGTGGCCGCATTTGTCACGAGAAATATTCTTGGCCAGGCAAAGGAAAAATTTCATTAGGATGCGGAACATCAAATACAATGCGATGCTTGCCTTTATTTGATTGAACCATTCATCAGGATCGCCGGAGTCATTTACAAAACCGTTTTCTGCGTGACCGGATAAGGAGCCATAAAAGCAGAAAGACCTGACCGCCGCCGCGGCTCCGCTTGCGACGTGGTTCCAAGAAATTGGCGGCGTGGATTGGTTTTTAACATCCTCATTTTTCATAAATAAATGTTTATCAGTAGTTAACGGTATGTTTTTATCCCTTCATCCGGGTTTGATTTTAGAAAAATGCCCGAACGAGGAAGGTTTACAGGGATGAAATTCGCATACAGAAGAGAGTGAAGAAAAGAGAAATGGATCTCAAAATATCCCCGGCTTGCGTGGTAGGGGATAGAATTATCTGTTGAGTACAATGATGGAATGCCCGGACAGGGATAAAGGGACAATTTAACCAAAAGATGCGGGTGCAAGAATTTTGGGCGACCAGCAGGCCTCTCTGTCAATACCTGGCTGCAATTGTGAGCCAAATGATATTTTTTATCTCGTCCCCTGGTCCCCACTCTTTCGCGGCGACGTTCCGACTGTCGGCATTTGCATATCGGCTCGGCTCGCCACAACATGATCTTTTCTTTCTTTTGCCCTCAATAATCCGGCGTTTAAAAAATAAATTTATACAGGATAAACTCTAAGGCAATAAATTGGTTGTCCTTTCTATAGCATTCAAAACCTTTAAAAACAATAGTTATGGCATTTTTACATTACCTGCGTTGCCCTATGCACCCGATGCACTGGAACCGCATATTGATAAACAGACAATGGAAATTCATCACGGCAAGCATCACCAGGCTTATGTTGATAATCTTAATAAGGCCATTGCAGGCACAGAGCATGAGAATAAATCCACTGGAGCAGCAGCTTGTTGCAAAGCGCCGGAAAAATGGCTCCGGCTGTTCGTAGCAACGGAGGTGGTCATTGGAACCATAGTTTTTTCTGGGAACAATGCTTTCCGGTAAGGGTGGAAAACCAGATGGAAAGTTATGGCGGATTGCCGTCAACGCAACTTTCGGCTCACTGGAAACATTGCAAGAAAAAGTGAACACCGCGGGCACCACGAGATTTGGCTCCTAGGCTGGGCCTGGCTCATTTGTAAAAGAAGGAAAGCTCGAGGTTTCGTCAACTCTAACCAGGACAACCCTTTGATGGATGTTGCCGAAGTGAAAGGACGCCGATCCTGGGAATGGATGTTTGGGAACATGCCTGTGACCTGAAATACCAGAATAAACGTCCTGATTACCTGAAGGCTGATCTGGAACGTGATCGACTGGAGTAAAGTGGCAGAGCATTTCGCAAATGCTAAATAGAGTTTCGCCTCCACTAACCTCAAGAGATTTTCCAAATAAGAAGGCCGCTCATAAAGGAGGGCGGCCCCTTGCCGTTGTATTAGATTTCTTATCCTCTTAATCCCTGCCTCCCCGAAGTTTCTGGACGGCAGGCAGGTTATGAATGGTTCAGTCATTTTTAAAAAGTAGCAATTCTCCGGGCATTGCAACTGGGTAAGATCCATCATCATTCGGAAAAACCGGCGGCAGCGCTGTCAATCATATTTCTGTCGGCATGATGTCGGCGCCGGAGTTGATCGCTCTATCCCATCTCTATTATTCGCCCGCTGTACTGTGGCCATTCTGCCCATAATCAAGTCATAGTACTTTTAGCGCCATTTTCTGCATTGGCAAATTTGTATTCACTCTTCGCAATGGCAGCAAACAATTCATCATGTTCTGTTTGATATGGATTGTTCTCTCCTTTTTTATCAAAGCGATAAAGCCCTTTGCCTTTCGGATCAGTGATCACTGCTTCGTCGCAGTGAATAGTTCCTTTGTGTGCCGATCAGCAGTCTCATCCACGCGACTGGCAGTACCGGGAATATGCCGGCACTGGCTGTTTAGCTATCGAACCATCAGCATAGGTGAACTCAACATAGTGATGATCTGAATATTTCTCCATAATCTTTCCCTTCCTTACCTGGCATCCACCCATGCCCTGTGCCTTTACGGGATAGCGAACCTTTGAACCAGTTCATCACATCTATATTATGGATATGCTGCTCCGTAATATGATCGCCACAAAGCCACGTTGAAATAATACCAGTTGCGCATCTGGTATTCCATTTCAGTTTGCCCATATTTCGCGGCTTATACCCACACGCCATCATTGTTCCACCATGCCTGTAGGCCGAGGTAATATCGCCGATCATATCTTTTCTTTCTGATATAATTCACGATAAGAATTCTGGTAATGACGTTGTAAGCCCAACTACCACGTTTAACTTCTTTTGTTTTGCAATTTCTGCGGCAGCCAATACTTTTTGATACCCAGCCGGATCGGTTGCTAACAGGTTTTTCCATGAATACATGCTTTACCCTGTTTAATGGCTTCTTCAAAATGAATAGGGCGAAAACCCGGAGGTGTTGTCAGTATCACTACATCGGCCAGGGGCATTGCTTTCAGGTAAGCGTCAAAGCCAACAAATTTTCTTTCTTCCGGCACATCCAATTTTTGCTTTTAAATCTCCGCATCGTATACATCTCGGATAATGGTTTTATAGCAACTCATCCAGCCTGTCGCGTGAAAGCATCCGCCATCGCCACGAGTTTTACATTTTGCTTTGCTAAGCAATGCCTGGGTTGCTGCACCGGTGCCTCGTTCCTCCGCAGCCGACAAGGGCAATCTTAATGGCATCGTCGGCACCTGAAAAAAATTGGCATTGCTCAAAAACGGCGCTGCCAGTAACCCACCGGCGATCAGCGAAGATTGTTTTACAAATTCTCGGCGGCTGTTGTTTGAGTTGTTAATCGTTATTCATGGTTTATTTTTTAAATCAAGATATGTTTGAAAAAATGTTTCTGCTTCTTCTGCTGTTGGTTGTTTAAGCGGTCGCACAATCCTGAATCCAACAAATGGTGCATCTGCATTCCACCAACGGCTCCTCGGAATCTGCGGATCTCGCCGGTTCCAAACAGGATCGGACATCCGGCGGTTTGCACTGCGCAGGTCTTTTGCTTCCTCATTGTATGCGCCGCCTTTCACTGTTCTTGGTTGCCTGGCTTCCGGCTGCCTTAAAGGGGATCAACGGCCTTATCGGTTATTGTTGCATAGTAATCCCGGCTGTATTGATCAAGCACCCATTCCCCCACATTGCCCAGCATATCATACAATCCCAGGCATTGGGCTTCTTCAAACCTACTTTGTGATACCGGTTCTCGCTGTTTGAAGTATACCATGCATATTCACCAAGTTTTGCTGCATCATCGCCAAAGGAAATACAGTAGTAGTGCCGGCACGACGGGCATACTCCCATTCTGCTTCGGTAGGCAGCCGATAAAATATACCGGTGTTCTTATAGAGCCATTTGCAATACATCAAAGCTCCATATTGCTGCATACTGTTTGCAGGAAAACCTCCACTCTTTTCCCATGCCCAGCGTCATGTCAATATAAGGAGAGCTGGGTCTTGTTACTGCGTCGGTAACGATGTTCTGGCTCAGCGAAACATCATTAAAGAAAAGATCATATTCATCAAAGTGACCTCATAGGCGCCCATCAGAATGCGGCTGAGGCTGATTAAATGCTGAGGTGATTCGTCTGTTTCTTTCATTTTGTCTTTGGGCGAACTTCCCATGAGTAAACATTCCGGCAGGAATAGGAACCATCGTAAATTTTATATGTTGGATCCGGGAATCGCCTGTTCATATTTTTGGAACACAGTATCAGGCGAAGATTGTGCTGGTGAGCCATTACGGGCTATCGCTGAAAAATAAACAAAAGCATTTTTCATCGCTCCGAAGGTAAACAAGATATTAATTAATATGCCGGATGCATGGAGTTTATCACAATCGTTTGCATCGCTTTTATTCCAGTTAAAAGTTTGTTTTAAAGATAAAATAATAGGAAATTGACGACTCAAATAAAATTATGAACCGCAGGCATTTTGTTCGTTCCGGGCTCCTTGCAGGTGCGGCGTTAAGCACCAGATACATCAGTTTTTTGCCAAAGAAAAATAACAACCATGCAACAAGACAAACCGTTTAATCTCAACTATGCGTTTCACGACGGAATGTTCAAAAATCACGGTGGCAATGATTTTATTGACCAGATAAAATTTGCCTATGATAAAGGATTTCGTTCGATTGAAGATAACGGGATGATGAGCCGCCGGGTGGAACAGCAGAAAAAGATCGGCGATACATTGACTCAACTGGGAATGACGATGGGCGTGTTTGTCGTTACTTCAGACAGCTGGCATTGGAAATACATCGCTGGCTACCGGCAAACAGGAATGGGTTGATATAATGATCAAAGATTGTAAGGAAGCTGTCGAAGTGGCCAAACGTTGTAATGCCAAATGGATGACCGTGGTGCCCGGCAATTTTGAAAGCATTATTATCTATGGAATTTCAAACAGCGAATGTTATTACCGCTCTCCGCGAAGAGCTGCAGCAATACTGGAGCTCGCATGGACTAGTAATGGTTGTTGGAACCACTCAGTGATAATCCTGATCTTTTCCTTCGTCATTCGGATCAGAGCTTATATGATTTGCAAAGCGGTAAGCAGCCCTGCCTGCAAAATACTGTTTGATATGTATCACATGCAACGTAATGAGGGGGACATTATTAATAATATTGATCGATCCTGGGAGGAAATTGCTTATTTCCAGGTTGGTGATAATCCCGGAAGAAAAGAGCCCACTACTGGTGAAATGAATTATAAGAACATATTCAAGCACATATTTACTAAAGGTTTCCGGGGCGTCATGGAGTATGGAACATGGAAACTCAAAACCAGGAAAAGAAGGAGAGTTGGCAGTAATAGAAGCCTACAGGGCAAGTGATAGTTTTCTTCAATTAAAAGACAAAAGAGAATCCAAAGGCGTTAATCGCAGGTCCGCAACCTTACCTTCCCTCTCTCTTTTGAAAGTTCCAAAATCACATTTCTATGGTACAGGATCATACCCGCTTCCGCCCCGGGATGACAGCGGCCGATTCTTTTTATTGACAACCAAAGTCCTTTGAAGACTCCATATTTCTTAAGCGCTTCCATTGCATAATGCGAGCAGGTGGGCGTGTACCTGCATTTAGGTCCAAACCATGGAGAAATGACCAACTGGTAGATCTTTATCAGTAAAATAAAGGGGAGGCTTAATATTTCCAAGCAGGGTTTTCAATTTCTTTTTGACTTATATCCAGGAGTTTTGCCGCAATTTTTTTACGCTGAGGTATACTTCAGAATATGCGGGCAATTCTTTCCCTGTATAAATAAAAAAACATTCAATTTTCTATTTTGTTGTGTGAGTTGCTCCTTCAGCTCACTCTTTTGTAACCGCCAGGCTTCCTTTATCAATCTTTAATCCTGTTCCTGTCAACAGCAGTTTTAAAATTACGGCTGCCGGCAGCGAAGCCCGCCTGGAGGGGAGAGACTGTTACATTTGTTTTTGTCTAAAAACGAATAAAATATTCTGAAATATGAAAGATTAAATCGTTGACCATCGTTGAACAACTGCTCAATTTGCTTACGGCTCTTAAGCCGTTCATTTTTCCTAAGGTAAATTGCTTAGCCACGATGGTTCGACTTTGGTCCGCGCAGTAATTGCGCAAGCACGCATTTTAAAATGAAATAGTCCCGACAAGTCGGGACTAAAATTACCAGAATTAGTTTTAAAGGCTGCGCCAAACGGCGAGCCTGAGCTTATTTCAATTTTCTTTCATCGGAAACACTCAGCTTCTTACGACCCTTGGCGCGGCGGCTGGATAATACCTTGCGACCGTTGGCTGTAGCCATGCGCTTACGAAAACCGTGTACAGTTTTTCGACGTTTACGATGAGGTTGAAATGTACGTTTCATAATTGTTTTTATTTTTCCTTTTGAAATGCGAACCGGGAGAACGGTTCAGGTTTCAAGTTTGCCCGGGAAAAATGAGTCACCACAACCCTTTCGGCCCAGGCAGGATGAAAGGACGGCAAAGTTAAGGAATGCACCCAGAAGTCAGGTATCACGACAGGGAAATTTACATCCTTTTTCAGCAGTTTGATAACCAGTTATTTTAATCCAAATCAACATGCCGTGATCTAACCGCTTCTCCAAAAAAATCGTGGCATGATTGTCAAAGTCTTCGGTAGAATCGGTAGTGTAAAAGACCCTGGTGCCCGTTTTGCTGCATTTAATTTCTATTTCCTGGTGTCGTTGCAGGTAATCTGCAAGGCTATCGGCCACTATCTCCCCCTGCGAAATCAATTTTACACCGGCAGGAAGGTATTCCTGTATTTTTTCATTTAGCAAAGGATAATGGGTACACCCAAGCATTATGACATCAATATCCTTACCCTTTTCAAAAATGCTTTTCAGGTTTTTCTTTACAAAAAAATCAGCCCCATTGTTTTGATGTTCATTATTCTCAATCAGCGGTACCCATAACGGGCAGGCTTCCTGGTATACTTTTATGCCGGAAAAAATTTGGCTATTTCAACAGGATAGGAATTGGAAGCAACAGTGCCATTGGTGGCTAATATGCCTACACTTTTTGTTTCCGAAAAGTTGCCGATCATTTCAGTAGTAGGTCTTATTACACCCAACACCCTTTTTGATGGATCAATCCTGGGAGATCAATCTGCTGGATACTGCGAAGGGCTTTGGCGGATGCAGTATTGCAGGCCAGGATAACCAGCGAACATCCCTGTTCAAAAACCATTTCACACATTGGAGCGTATAGTGATATACCGTTTCAAATGAACGATTGCCATATGGTGCCCTTGCATTATCGCCGAGGTATATGTAGTCGTAGCCGGGAAGTTTGTTGATAATCTCCTTCAGTACTGTCAGTCCTCCATACCCTGAATCAAAAATGCCAATTGGATTTGCTTTTTGCATAGAACAAAAATAAGAACAGCGGACACAATCATCATCCCTTTATTTAATCGCCGGCCGTTATACATTCAATAAAAATCCCGTTTCATTTTAGAAACGGGATAAATAAATTCAATTCTTTTCAAAAGGTTATTTGACGCCTGCCGGTGGTTTATATCCAGGTAACAATTGAGGAGGTACCGTAAGGTTTAATTTTTGGCTACTGCCGGCAGCATGTTGTCAGCATCAGGCGCAATAATGATAGCCTCCCGGGAGACTACATAAGTATATCCTTTTTCTTTTGCAACAACCTGGATGGCATCCTGTATTTTTCCTCATAACAGGGGCCAGTAGCTGGTTTTGTTTGTTCTGAGTCGCCTGTTGCGCGATTTGCTGCCAATTTTGTAATGTCTGCGTTAACTCTTCTATGTCTTTTTATATTGTGCTTTTACTGCGGGCGGCAAAGGATGAGTGCTGTCTCTGTAAATACTGTCCTTATATTGGTAAGTCTGGAACAAAGACACATATTCTTTTCCAACGGTATCGCGTTGATAAATCTGCATCAGAGAATCTATATGGGCAGCCTCCGGTGTAAGGAGCAAAATAGTCTCTGCATCGATGTAGCCAATCTTTACCTGCGCCTTGGAAATATTGCCGATGAACAACAAACTAAGGACAGCTACCATTACTTTCAATTTTTTCATTTGCATTTTTATTCGTTTTGGTCAATAGCTCATAAGAATTTTCAAGGCTTGAATTAGGTTCCGACTGAAATCGATGCCTGAAAACTGTTATGATTTATTTCATTTTTAATGACTTGTTTTTGAATGAACCCTTATTTATTAAAGATTGATTATGTAAAAAATCAGTTGCCTGTTACCTTTTCTTTAACATTTTATGCCGGTCATACAAGGGCCGGTAATTTAAATGAAATCAGTTTCTCACGCCCAGCTCCCGTAACACATCTTCAGCTCTTGTCTAATTTTGGGTCGGCAAAGATAATGGTAATTCCTTCACTTTTATCGAGCACAAAATCGTAGCCACGCTGTGCCGAGATTTTTTGAACCGCGTTGTAAACCTTATCCTGAACGGGCTTTATAAGCTCCTGCCTTTTCTTAAAGAGGTCGCCTTCAAAGCCAAAACGTTGACGCTGAAGATCCCTAAGCTCCTTTTCCTTTTAAAACAGCTGATCCTGTCTCTTTTTTTCAGATCATCACTAAGCATCACCATCTCGGCGTCATAGTCCTTGTACATTTTATCCAGAGCGGCTTGTTTTGAATCAATGTCCCTTTGCCAGTCTGCAGCAATTACATCCAGTTGTTTTTGAGCCTGGCTGTAGTCCGGCATCTTATCCAGGATATAGCGTGGTATCAATAATGGCATACTTCTGAGCCTGTGAAAGAAAAACCGCCGAGCAATAAACAGGCAACAAGCAAATTCTTTTTCATGAGTTTATTTTTAAGTTTTTTTATAGCGCTGGTAGTTGGCAAGGCTTTTATTCGGGTTCATAGCCGAGCATAAAGGTAAAGCGGGAAGCATCTTTCAGGCTTCGTCCCGGTCTGCAGGCGGTCAATGCCTATGCCATAATCAAATCCAAGCAGGCCAAACATAGGCAGGAAGAACCTAAGCCCTAACCCGGTGCTACGTCGTAATCGGAAGGGATTATAATCTTTGAAATCAAACCAGCCATTTGCAGCTTCAAAGAAGCGAGGCCATAAATAGTGCTGCCAGGATTGGTAACAAGCGGATACCGCATTTCCAACTGGTATTTATTGAAAATGGTAAAGAACCTTGTTGCACTGTTGCATGATCGGGGTTGATGCTGGGTTGGATGATTTGATACACGGGATATCCGCGATGAGCAATGATATCATAACCCAGCATAGCCGTAATTGTTGGTAAGACCTGGCATCACCCAGCTGGAAGCGTTCAAATGGCGAATAAGTCAAGTTTAGGGGTTGTAACGTCCCATAAACCCATATTTTGCCGCCATCTTCAATACAAACTGCCGGTTTTTATCGGCGCCCGATGGTTTCCGATAGGTACATACCACTCTGCATTAAAACGCCATTTGTGATACTCAGGTCGTTCGTAGGGATTTTCTGCAGTTAACAATATCAGGTTTTATTGAAGAGAATAGGCGGTGTAAACTGTACGCTAGCCGGTGAAGCTTGGATCCGCTTGCGAGGGAAAATAGGATCAAAATATAGATGAACGCTGCAACGCAATCTTCATACTGGCGTTATTGCGATACTCCATTTGACATACCTACAAAAATGGGATAGTTGCGCATGTTGTATTGCGTATAAATTCAAGTGAATAGACAAGGCTGAAATAGTCATCTGGCCACTTCAACTGCTTGCCCAATGCAATAGAAATTCCCTGCACTTTAAGGTAGTTGGTGTCTGACCGTTCATTATCTATTCGCCCGGTACAGCGGATCAAAAGCATTTGAATATTTGCTGTTGTTATAAGCCAGCGTTAGCGAATTTCTTTTACTTCCCAGCCAGAGGGCATCGGTCAAATGAAAAGCTATAAGAACGAAACGCCTTACCGTTTGACTGGATCCGCATGCTCAGCTTTTGTCCATCACCCTGTAGGCAGTGGATCCCGTGCCTGTTTTTCCGAGATGTTTTTATCGAGAAATTGTTGAACGTAACGCCGAGTGTACCGGTCAATCCTATACCCACCGCCCCATCCCGCAGAAAGTTCCAACTGGTCAGATGATTTTTCTTCCACTTTCCAGTTGATATCAACAGTACCGTCATCCGGGTTAGGAACAACACCGGGATTGGATCGTTTCCTGGTTAAAGTACTGGAGATTTCCCAGCTTCCGCGGGTGAACCGGATCAGGTCGGAACGGCTGAATAACTCCCGGGCATGGTTCTTAATTCACGACGAATGACATGGTCTTTTGTTCTTTCATTGCCGGCAATGGTCACGTTCTTTGATCCTTGCCTGGGGGCCTTCCTTGATTCGTTATTTCGTAGTCAATAGTGTCGTTATAGACGGCAGTTTCAACCGGCTCCACCTGGAAAAACAAGATAACCGTCGTCCATATAATAACCGCTGACATCCACCTCCTCCTGCGACATTTGCTCACCAGTCGTTTATTCTAAAATGTCGATATTATAAACATCTCCTTTATGAATCCCAGCACCACATTTTAATACTGAATCAGAAAATTTAGAATTTCCTTTCCATGTGATATTGCCGAAGTAATATTTTCGTCCCTCACTGACCTTCAGATCAACATACAACCGGCTGCCCTTTGTACGTGTGTATCGGCAACTGATCCTGGGCATCGCTGAAAGCCCAACGAATTATAATACTGTAGTACTTTAGCTTTATCGTCTTCGTACTTTATGGGGTTAAACTTAGCGGAGCTGAATAATTTAAACCTGAAATACGGATCAAGAACTTCCTTTGTTTTGCTGAATGAGAAGAAACCCCAGTCTTTTAAATATTCTTTGAAGCTAGGTTGTTTTATGGCTCCGTATGTACTTTGATAGGTTGAGGGATATAAAGTTAATTTGGTCATTTCCTTCGTTCCCTTCATCTGCTTTTTCAGCTTTAGATCCTTCACCTGGTCATTAGCGAAGAAATTAACCTCATCAACTCTACTTTTGCCTTTCCTTCACATGAATAATCATGGCATTGGAATTTGACAAAAGCAGGATCTGGATGTTCCTCGATCCGGACATGTTATATATTTTCAAACCCCTTATCGCGGTAGAACTTTGTGGTAACTTCTACAGATCGTTTCGGCGAATATTCTCAGTAATGATAGCTCGTTTGGCTAGGCCAATTTTTTCCCTGCAAGTTCTTCCTGGCCTCTGTTTTTTTATACCTCATTAAATTTAAAATTGCTAAGGCGCGTACGTTCCACACACATTAGATCTCGAATACTTACCCGGTCATCCTGTACTGCGGTAACAAAAACCTGCACTTCAGAAAAAAGTTTTTGACGCCACACGTTGGCGATGGCCTTGGCAAAAATATCACTCCCCGGATGAGTGAATTTATCTCCGGTTTGTAACCTGAAATCGACAAAACGATTCGACGTATCCAGATACTTGATGCCGGTAATAGCAACATCTAGCGATTGTATATTCCCGCGGTATTCTTGCAGTTTCCCACTCCAGCAGTTTAGGATCGACCGAAGTGGGTTTGGTGAGTATCTTCCTAGGGCGTGTAGAGAAGCTACAGATGTGACTGCAATAATCTGCCAAAGCACCAAAGCCGGAGTAAAATTCGTTGCATGGTTGTTTGTTCAAATCAGTCATGTCTGCCTTTTTCTCTGCAGACGTTTACGTGCTGCTATTAGTTTTGTAGTTGCCGACCATCGCCGTCAAACTCAGCTGCAGCCGGCAAATTAACGGTAAATCTCGGAAGTGTTTTGTTAAAAAGAAGCGGCTGGTGACGTCATAAGATCTCCGGGCAGTTAGTATCCGTCCGGCACCGCGATTTGCGGAGGTACTATTCCAGAAGGGCATTTAGAGCAGGGCTTGAAGGTCTGTTGGCTGATCACGGGTTAATGACTAACCGGCTCATGTTCCACCTGATCGCCGGTTCTGCCAAATCGCCTTTCCTGCCCTCGTAACCACAATGTTCATATAAATTCTTCCGGAAAACCATGGCTATGAACATCGATTTAAAATATGTTCTGGTACAGCCACCAGCGCCATACGCAGCGCGATCTCTAAATTGCCGCCGGTCCTGACTGCTGAACAGGGTCAGGAAAGGCACTGGTACAAAGCGAGCTCCATGAACGTATCCTCGTCAATTGCTTCCACTTTTAACCTACCCTGACCTCACCTCATACGCGATGTTCTTTACTGCATCCTCGAGCAATCCCCAGCTGTCCACTATAACTTAATGCCATTATCAAACTCAAACCCGCCATTCTTGTGGATTTCAAGAGCTTCATTAAGCTCATTGCGGGTATTACTCAGGCAACATCGTCATGCCGCCAATAACATGAATGCCGAATATTATTTTTTGTGCAGCGTTTCGGCTTCCCTGCCCGATGGGGTATTTTTACCAGTAATTCCATTAGCCCCACCACTTCGTATTCAGGCCTCATCCCAGTTTTCGGTAGAAAAAAGCATAAAAGTGCAAGGCATTCACCACCCAGCTCAGCGCAGCTCCTCGACAATATTTCTTACACTTTCCACCCCGTGAAAATGGCCGTAGAGCCGGTCCTGTCCTTGTTCTTATGGCCCAACGCCCATTTCCATCCATAATGATGGCAATGTGCCTGGGCAATCTATTCTGATCAATTTTTTGGAGTTGGGCAGACATACTTTCTTTTCCTACCGCCTTGAATTTGGGGAGCAAAGGTATTTGATTTGCCTGTAATCAGGCAAATCCGGTATGCTAATTATTTGGGTAAAACCCGCCAGGATTTGATTAGCTGTTGGACATTTGTAAGACTGAAGATTGAAAGTAAGGTGGACCATCGCTGTAATAAACTGATCCTTTTGCTGACTATTTCCCTTTGACGGCCAGCGATACCGATCGGTCCTCCCACTTCATAAGAACGGTCGCTGAGCAAAAAAGCCTGGGATGGGCTGTTATCGGCGTTGGGAGGAAACACTGAAGCTCCGACGTAAGTCTTGCTTACATCATCGAGGTAGTCGGTATTTGTGTAGCCGATGCAAACAGCTCGATGCTTATATTCATTCTTTCATTTAAAGAGTATTTAATACCTGCGCCAAACGGAATGCTAAGCGCCATAGAACTGTATTGCTTACGATCAGGATACTGTGGGCTGCCCTGCCCTTCGGTTCCCAATGGTCTTAAATAAATTTTTTCACCATTGAGATAGGCAAACGGATCATAGCTAAAAGCTCCTACACCGATCGTAATGTATGGTGTAAAATTAAAACCAGGCTCCCCGGGCATAAAGTCGGAAAAATTAAAATCGCCCAGCAAAGCCAGTTCCCAAACATTGCTGTTAAAGCTCAGATTGCGGCGATACATGTATTCATTGTCTGAATTGTAAACATCAGAATACCCGACACGGGCATAGGTGGCTGCAATGCGGGCAGAAATGTAATTGCTAAAATTCTTTCGGAAGAAAATAGTGCCCACTATCTTGGGTCTGTTTAAATGAGCACGGGTGTTTAAATCGCCAAAATAATGAGCTGCCCCAAGACCGATTCCAAACTCGCCTTCCTGCACAATGGCATCCTGAGCCGTTGCCTGAAATGGAAGAAGATAAACTCCAATTAACGCAACCACTGCAACAAAAATCTTTTTCATCTTCAATTTTTAATTTTCAATTACTGGGTAAAACACTTCCCGTCCTTAGGCAACACGATACTTAATAAACAAGAAGGCTGGTTCGTCACATATTGGAAGATAAAGAAGAACCGGAAAAATAGCTATTTTCTTTTGTTAATCATAGAAAATTCAACTGTAAATCAGCAGTTTCTTGAAGAGATTTTATTGTTCCCGGAGAGTCGTTGTTTATCAATTTCTTCGGTCAAGACCCCGGTGCAAGCTTATTATGAAGTGTTTGCAGGAAGCTGTTTTCGCTCAATCGCAACAGGTTGATATGGAAACTTTCTTTCTGACGGCCAGGGACACATTTTTGCCTACGATTTCTCTCCTGAATCCAGGGAGCAAATAATGTTTTCTGACCGGCTCTCACACCAAAGGAAATAACGTGATCGTCGGGAACGATGATGGATCTTACGTTCAGATTGTGGGGTGCCACCGGGGGTTATTAAGCAAAACTGCCTGAATCGGGAAAGACAATTGACCCTCCGCAGCTTAGTGAATACTCCTGTGGAACCAGTAGGGGTTGCCATTATCAATCCATCGGCCCAATATGTGTTGAGGAATTCGCCATTCAAATAAGTATGAATCTTTATCATGGAAGCTGTATCCCTCTTATGAAGTGAAAATTCATTTAAAGCATAAGGCACATCGCCAAATAAAGGCAGGTCTGCATCTAAATGTATCAGGTTCGTTTATCTCACGACAAAAGTTCTGCTTTGCACTCGCCTTAACCGCGGTTTTTTTACTTCTTCCCCGCCTATAATCCAGCCAAAAAGCCAAGCCTCGCCGAAATTGATACCGCAATATAAAGATATTTTTGATCGCGCACCTGTGGTGACGGTATCCAGCAATGTACCGTCGCCCCCCAGTGCCGACGATAAATTCAACTTCAATCGGTGATATCTTCGAAAACAGAAAAATAGCAGCATTGTCAGGAGACGAACAACATTTTTTATCTGTTCAAAAGATGAAAGATTACGGGGTTCAATTTCCCGTTGCTGCGAGTTCATCGAAAAAAGCTGCACATCTTCCTTCTGGTTTTCTTCCACGGACCGGCAGTAAATTGCTGCTTTCATCCTTCGATTTTGGATTTTAGTAAATTGATCCTCGATCGATGGATCGGATAGGGAAACGTTGGAGTCCCCCGCTTGCCGACCCTCACAAAAAAATGACCGTTACTCTCAGCCAATATCAAAAAAACAGCCTTTCTTGTGTAAAAATAGACCGTTTTCACCTAATTGATTAAATGGACCAGTCGATCCTGAAGGTAAAGTCGTAAATGGTAGTAATATCAATACCAAGCCCGGCTGAATGAGGCAACATTTTATTGGTAGGGTGTTATTGTATTCCTTATCGGTATTATGCATAATTCGGCATTGCCAAAAATTCTTCCATAAATCCCGAAAGGTGTTTTTTGAGGCGCAATTTTTACCTGCCGTGAACCAACATTAAAACTAACTACCTTCCTCGCAAGTGCTGCCTTCACATGCTAGCCACCAGGCCACCATCTATCACGTAGTATTCATATCCCTGCGGTAAACGTCGTTATATCCCAACAATCGCTGGCTTATATAGGTTGAGAGAACGGAAGTTTCAATAGTTCCATAGCGCATTAAGCTGAAAATAACCTTTCGTTTATGGGCCAGTTGCTCGGATCCCTTGCAGTCACCTGGAATAGATTATGATACTTGGTAAACTCTCTTTTGAACTATACTCTCGCGGCATATCCTTTACTCGGATAAGGATGTAATCAAGATTGTAATAGGTCATTACATAATACAGCGTCGGATATCGGACCTGATTTTTCCAAATTTAAAATAGTCAGGATTCAGGCTTACAACGGTATTCGCTACTTTCTTGGTATAGGAAATACCAAATCGATGTCTTGTATTAATTGCGTTGCGATAAGTAACCTCTGCCGGGATCCCATTACAAAAGTTGCGGATATAATCATCGCTTTTCAGGAACTGCTGCTTATCTGAAATCGTCATATAATTCAACTCCTGTTTTTCCTGCCAATAGAAATGCCAAATTCATTCCCCTATTTCTCTATTTCTTTGTCAATATATACAGCTCTGTTCAAGTAATTAAAAGTGATCTGTTTTGTATAGCCACCGATAACCCATAGTTTTAACCTATCGCTTCGGCCGGTTACATTGTTGTATAGCAGTTTTACGCCATAATTCACCCGCTCCAGGCTGGCTTTTTTGTTCTGCTGATCCATTGATTGAGCGTTTGTCGACCGGTTTCAAATATAGGAATAGGAAAAATAAGTACCATCTTCTTCTTTTTCACCTCTACGGTAATATCGATGTTATAGCTCTCCATGCTTTTCATGGCCACAATGGCTTCATGAAACAGAGTTGTATTCATTAACCGGCGCCGTGCTTCGCGCAATCCTACCAGGTCAGGCAGTAAAATAAGTTTCCCCACCCGTCTTTGAAAGGTATTTCAACGCAGGATAATCTCGGCCCTTGTTTTCTTGTTTCCGATAATAATAATGCTCGCGGACAATAAAAGAATTTTTAACGGGAGGATTTAGAAAAGTGCGTGGGTACTGGATATAGCTTTCGCCATCAGCCTCGTCTGTCTTCAATCCCGGCATTTTGTGCCGACAAATTACCGTAGCAACCCAATACTAACGACAGGAGCCGTACAGGTATTAGTTTATTCTCTCTCTTTTTGCATTATCACTCTGTGCTCACAAGATCATCTAAAATTCGTCAGAATTTTTAACCTGTGAGCTGGCGAGGTAATAAAATCGTCGTGATCTTTAGATATGTTCCGCTGTAGGTTTTCAACTACTGCGCAGCTTCATTGTTGTACAATTCCTCGCCAAAGTAGTGGCTTCACATTGTATTCGTAGCGCTGGAAAGCGGCCACAATATCTGGCATCTCTGGGCGGTTTCTATCCCGAATGGTGACCTGCATGGTGCCTGTCTCGGGATCGCTGAAGTACTTAACTGGGTGATCTGACATCGTTTGTGAAGTTTCTACCAGTTTTACTGATCTCATTAAAAGTGGAATATTGATTACTCTCCACTTCCAGTACGATAAGACCGCCCGGCTCTTTCAGGCTCATGAATGCTGTAGCATGCTCCAGCAAGATCGCCGTAGTGCTACAGCGCCTGCCAAGGCAATTTTCTTCATCTACTATCGGCACGACGCTCAGTCCGTTTTCAGCGCGCTAGCTGAATGGCCTTCGAGAAAGTGTTCGCTGTTTTTCGCTGGCGGCGTTACCAAATGATTAAGCCTGTGGTAAGTGTTTAATTCCGCGATGCTCATTGTCAACCAGCGATAAGTCATCTTCTGCTGATAATGCCCTGCATATTTTCACCATCAACGGTACAGAATGAGTGCTACCCGGTTATCATTCATCAACTCGAAGAGCGTGATAAACTTTATCATGCAGGTGCAGGTAAGGAAGGTTTTTGTGATCGTAATTCTCCTGTTAACATGGATAGCGGTCCTTCTTTTTCCAGCAAAGACCCTACTGATCAGGTAACTGTTGCAGGTTCGTTGAGTTTTTTCAAAATTTGTGAAGTATTGTATTGAACTCATCCGGCACTTCCATCATCGGTGCATGACCGCACTTGTCAATAAAATAAAGTTCACTGTTGGGGATCAGCTTATTAAACTCTCTCGCAACAAACGGCGGAGTGATGGTGTCATTATTTCCCCAGATTAATAACGTAGGAAGCTTGATTTGATTGAGTTCTTCACCCAAATTATTTCGGATGGCACTTTTCGCCAATGCAATTGATTTTAATGACTTTCAGGCGGTCTATTCAGCAGAGTGCAACTACCTCATAACCACCAATTCCTCAGTAGCAGTTTTCGGGTCATAAAATGTCAGTTCTGTTTTTTCCCTGACGTATTCATAATCTCCTCTTTGGATAAGAATCGCCCATTCCATTTTCAAAAAGACCTCGAGCTCCCCGTAAGAATAATAGACTTTGATACAGTCCGGCTGACTTTTCAGCACATATACAAGGCCTACATGACCACCAAGCGAATTTCCCAGCAAGTGAACATTCTTATACCCCTCTTAATTCAATGAATTTATTGACAAACTTTGGCCAACCCCCGACGGAAGTATGAAGAATATCCATGTCCAAAAGTGGTAAAATAGGAACTACCACTTTGTTGTATTGCTTAAAATAGTTGGATCAGGGCGTCAAAATTACTTAATGCCCCAAACAAGCCGTGCAACAGCACAAGAGGTTCACCTCGTCTCCTTCTATGAATCTAAAATTTATTATCTTGTTTTATTTCGTAGCTCATGCTCTCCGCTGCTGTAACTTTTGCTAAAATAATTGATTTGCTGCAAAAATTCTAACTGGTAAAGTAACTCTTTCCTTTAGAAATACAAAGATAACAGCCTAAACCCATTTAGAAGTATATTTCATCCGGCTTAGTTTATGATGATATCTTTAGAATATTAGGGATCTGCGGTAATATCTGCCACAGATGGATACGAGTATTTTGACAGAAAGGAGGAACAAGATAAATTCTTAAATGTTTCGGGGCCTCAAAGAATCAATTACACATCATTAGTGCCGGCGCGAATGGCGTTGGGCTGAATGACTCGAAAATAGTTTTAAATTAAAACTACGGGCGTGAGTTCCTAGATTTTTAGTCATTCGATCTTACGGGGCAACGCCATCAAAAACGTGGCCTCGCAGGTCTGTAAACATATTCTTAAAAAAAGGAACCAGATAAGCAAAGCCATCAATAACTTTTGGGCCAAGAGGCTTGATATAGCTGTATGTTACGGATTCCTTATGCAGCACCAGGTCGTAACATACCTGGATTTGTTCCGCGTAAAAAAGTACCACGCTGTATTACTACGATACAAATCGCCAGGTAAAACAGTATACCTCCGAGCCCGTTTAGCCATCCCAGCATTGAAATCTCTACCGTTTTTTGAATCATATTAGCGCCGCCGATGCGTACGAGCAGCAGCAACGATTATAAAAAACGAACTGCAAACGATATTACCGGAAGCCAGGCATCCGGAAATTTGGATCGCCTTGCCAATATATCCCGCGACAACCGCTGAAAGCTTTCTGATAGCGGCCGCCAACCCGATAATAACAGCGCAAGGAAAGAAAACACCAACGATCAACCCCTCGACGAAAACCTTTTATGATTGCAACAATGGGCAATAAATACGGAAGATTATGTCTAGGAGCATCGCCGTTGGTTACACTGCTGATGTTTTCATAAATAAAAATTTAACCTTTTAGTCAATGTTATTTTGCCAGCAATTCCTTCTGCCAATGCCGAAATGGTCTTACCATCTGCCTTGCCTGCAAATTGTTCTCGATGCGATTCCCATGACTTTACCTTAAATCCGCGGGCGAAGTTGCGCACCGATATCCGCAATGATCGTTGTTAGTGCCTCGCTTCAACCCTTCTGAAGAAAGCTGCTGAGGCAAAATCTTTTCTTATAAATGACGATTTCTTCCTGTTCTTTTCGTGCAAGGTCAGCCCTTTTTGTTGTTGAAAAATATCCAAAGAGTCTTTTTCGCTGCTTGACGAGCTTTTGAAGCAATTTGATCTCTTCTTCATCTTCCTTGATTTCTCCGCTGGCACCTTCCGCTGTTTTTGCCAATAATATCGCGGCTTTATTAGCGCGAAGACTGCGTAAGGCTGCGCTTACACTCCTTTGCCAGCATGGCTGCCTTTTTAATTCTGTCATTACTTTTTGTTCCAGGCTCATATAAAACGATTCAATTTTTTGTTTGAAGTAATCTTTAAAATTTCCATTTATTATTAATGCCTGTGTAATCTCAGGCTTTGCTTTCATTTGTTTTTCCCCGGCTTTGTGATAAAATTCCTGTGCAAACTTTTTTCATCTCACCTGTTATCTCATGGTGGTTTGTTGCCCTTCCAAAGGTATCGGCCATTGTCATCATAGTCTGATAAAAAATCGGCCATTTCATCAATCATCATATCTTTGTCCACAGATCTATGCGCAGGGCTGTTTTTTCGGCTCCGTCCCAAAAAGAAAGCATCATGGCTTTAGCTTTTGCGGTTCTGCAACCGTTGTATCAGTTGCTTTCCACGAAATGGAATCAGGAATCTGTTTTGATCCGTTTCGCACATCAATGATAATACTTGACAAGCTCATAATAGATTTAAATTGAAGTCGGCAAGGTAATTAATTCAGATCAGCTGGCTAATAGTTGGTACTCGGTCATGCAAATGCATCGCCATAAATGTGCTGCAGATTTATCAAGGCTATACCTGGCCCTTCTATCTTTCCTTTTTCTATGAGACTTGTTCGAAGCGATTCGTCTTTATACATTCTCATCATTTGATCGCCTATATTGTCAGGATCTGCAGGATTGACGTATAAGGCCGCTTCACCGGCGATTTCCTGCACATCGGAGTATCGGCAGCAATAATGGGTACCTGGCATTTCAAAGCCTGCAAGATGGGAAAACAGATCCATCAGAATCAGCCGCGCAAATCAGTGCATAGGCTGATCCGATCAACCTGGCGGTATCGTTGTGCTTTTCATTTGCCGCCATAACAACATCATCCCGGTATTTATAAGACCCGAGATCGTTGATAAATTTTTTATCGTATTGACGCAGGCAAGCCCGTCAGCACCAGTTCCAATTACTTTTCTGCCGCTTTTTAAAATTGAAAATGCTTTAACAGGTTCAAAAGATTATTCCGTTGTTGAATAGTTCCTGCATAAACAAAATAATTTTTTCATCGCAGTACTTTTTCTTACTTCACATTTTACCAATTCATTCAATGGTTGAAAAAGTTTCCATTGCAGCCGGGTAAACAACATTTATTTTTTTCATTGCCCGGATACCGGAGCATCAGGTCTTGTTTTTAACATCAGATCTCGCAAACCAGAACACCTGCCCTCTGAACTATCTTATGCATAAGGCGTTTATAAAAAAATGAACGCAGCCTTTTGTCACGAGAAGCATACCCTGACATTGGAAAGATCATTTAGCAAAACACATTGAGGTAGCTGGTTGAATGCGAACAAAATCCATCCAGGGAAACAACAGATCTCCCTGGTATTTTTTTAGAATGGCAGGTAACTTCAGGTCGTACCAAATTTTCGTCAGTAACGGTGGCGCAATGGATAACTCCTGATAACCTTCGTTACATTATTGCCGGATAAAAATTTTTTGGCATTCGAATCGTCTGCAATGATAATAAACCTCGTGCTCCCCGTTTCGCTGATGATTATTTCTAATACTTCGTTCAGAAAAAGTCAAAGCGATAATCCTCAAAGATATCATGAAGTAAAACTACCGTGTTAACAACAATCTTCATTGGCGTCGCAAAGGTAATAGTTCGTTACATCCTTTGCTTTGTAAAATAATACAGCAATTACAAACTTAGTTTTTGAAAAACCTCTTAGTAAAGTTTCACCGTGGACTTTTTTGATATAATCACTATTTAGCGAAGATGTGCAGGGTCTCTTTCTTTATACGATGTTGTAAACTTCGGCAGGTTTATTTACTGTTGCTTGAAGATAATAACGGGTCTACTTTTAACCTGCTAAGAGTAATCCAATATAACAAGATGAGCATCCAAAATCAGTAGCCTATGCAAATGTTTATGCAAATCTTCTCTTTACTTATTGTTGCTTCTTTTGTGATTCTGCTCGGCTGCTCAGAGCAGCAATGCCCAATGTCCCGATGGACAACCCGAAGGAGGAACAGCGTTTGATACTACGATCCTGATACCCGGCTGGTATAGTATCAAAAAAGTGAAGTTTCCGCAATTTGATCCGCAAGCGGGCATGGTCACTTGTGTTCGGCTATGTGTTACCATTAAAGGTATTGTGGATACGGTGGCGCTTCAAAACTTTTCATCGTCTCTCTCAGAATGGAAGCTATACGTATGATAGAACTGACCAGGTAACGGGACCCGGTATTTTAACCCCGCTTAACAGCACAGCTAATCTGAGCTTCGGACCTTTTCCCTAACGGCTTATGATGGAATTCCCGGAGCGGGTTCAGATTTTTATTCCAGCGGATCCGACACTGTTTTAACAAGGGTACTTTTGTCACAATATCAGTGATTCTCGCAACCAGTCGTTCAGTTTTATGGTACCGATAGTGTTGCTTATGATTATGATGTTAATGCCTCAGCAATTGGGCATCGTGCCGGGTGGGAAGCAGTTCAACATTAGTACTTAGTTCGGCACTGGTCAACTTTTCAGGTTTGAATATTGCACCTGTCCTTCCGCGGTATTACCACTCAAATATTCACGCATTTAATATTTCAAAAGCTGACTGCCGGAAAGATAGAGCTGAACTGGACATGATTTTGACGATTTCCTGAGGAATACTATTATGAGGCCGAGGTAAGTAAAATGGAAAGAATCTTTTCATTGAAAAAGGTTCCTAAGCGGAACCAGCTAATAATACTTTACCGGCTAAATTATACCGTTGAAATGGCGAAAGCGGGATGTGTTATTTCAGGATAAAAACAGGTGTTATACCAATGGGTATGTTCGCTATAGTAATATTAAGCAAATGGAGTTGGAAAGTTCCGTTACGGCTCAAATTTTCTGTCTTTCCCAATCCTTCAACGGGTATTGTTGGTATCAAATTCGATAATAAATGCACGGACATTTTAAAATCCAGATTTTTAATACGCAGGGGCAGGTGGCAGTGGAGCAAGGATATATTGGTTGATCGGTTCTCCTATTTGCAGCTAGCAGTGACTGGTTTCAGGGGTGTATTGGCTTAGGGTTACCGATGAGAAAAGCTCAGACTCCGGCGTTACTCAACTATTAATTAAATGACCTCTTAGGTGGAAGAGGATGGTGGCTTGTAAAAGGGGCCTTGGTTCGGGGCCCCTTTCTTTTGCACTTACTCAACGACTTACGTAACTATTCTCATCGTTTTGAGCTTCCAGTGTTTATCGTAAATTCAAATTAAGCCCTGCTGCTTCGAAACAGCATGCAATAACTTGCCTAAATGGTTACAATCTTAAACTATTAAAGCCTTTTATCTACTTTTGTCTGTACTAACTTGATTTTACATGGAATACAATACTACCAAGGAATAACCTGGCTGATGCGTGAATATGGACGCCATGTTCAAAAAATGATTGAACACCTGCTCGACTATAGAAGATCCTGAGCGTCGCCAAGAAATGCCCATGCCGTTATTGAACTGATGGGATTTTTGAACCCGCATCTTAAAAACGTTGAAGACTTTCGTCATAAGCTCTGGGATCACCTTTTTCTGATCTCAGATTTCAAGCTGGAAGTAAAATCGCCCTACCCAATTCCTACAAGAGAATCTTTGAAGCGAAAAGCCCAAGCCGCTTGCCTTACCCAAAACGTTATCCAAAATATTCTCACCTGGGTAAAAATCTTGGAAGTGGTGATCAAAAAGCATTGAAGAAGAACATGATGCTGATAAGCGAGCTCGGTTTTGCAAATGCTATAGCCTATTATATGAAACTGGCTTATAACAACTGGCATAAAGAAATAGTACATGATGATGCGCATCCAAAGTGAACTGACCGGCATAACTGATGGTCAGCTGACATTTACTAATACTCCATATGTAAAGGCATACCGTCCGCAGGAAAACTGGGACCGGGATCGTGGCGGTTATGGTAAACCAAGAGGCGAAAGTTTCAGCAACGTGGAGGCGGCGGTGGCGGCGGAGGCAATACCGCAATGACAGAAATGATCCGTGGTGGAGGCGGTGGGAGTATAAGAAGAAAAGATATTGAGTCTATAATAAATTATACAAGTATGAAGTAAGGTTGACAGGTTCGCGTCAGCCTTTTAATTTCATTGATAGTGTGATTACCTGATAAAATTACCTTGTGCTTATTTTCCAGTATAATATCAAGTTTCACTTATATGCATTCATTTGAAGTACAAGGCGGTAAAAAGCTTTACGGTGAGATCATTCCGCAGGGCGCCAAAAATGAAGCCGCTTCAGATCATCAGCGCTGTACTGCTTACTCCTGAAAAAGTTACTATCAGTAATATCCCTGATATACTCGATGTAAACTTATTGATTGAGCTGCTGGGAGAAATGAATGTAAAAATTGAACGACCACAGCGTGATACATGCATCTTCCAGGCCAACGATGTAAATATTGATTACCTACACAGTGAAGCATTATAGAAAGAAAAGCGGAAGATTACGTGGTTCCGTAATGTTGGCAGGTCCTATGCTCTCACGTTTCAGGAAAGCCTTTATCCCAAAACCCGGCGGCGATAAGATTGGACGACGCAGATTAGATACGCATATTGTTGGTTTTGAAAAATTGGGTGCTACATTCAATTACCACCCTGAAGATGGATTTTTTCATCTTAGAAGCTCCCGATTTGAAAGGCACAAATATGTTGCTTGATGAACCTTCTGTAACAGGTACTGCTAATATCGTTATGGCTGCCGTAATGGCAAAAGGAATAACTGTAATTTACAATGCAGCTTGTGAGCCATATACCCAGCAGTTATGCAAAATGCTAAACAGGATGGGTGCAAAGCATCAGCTGGTATTGGCAGTAATATGCATTGACTATCGAAGGCGTCGAATTACCTCAGAGGCAACGAAACATCGCATGTTGCCTGATATGATCGAAGTAGGTTCATTTATTGGTCTGGCAGCAATGACCCAAAGCGATATAACAATCAAAAATGCCGGTATTGAACATCTTGGCGTCATTCCGGAAAAATTTCAGCAATTAGGAATTCAAATGAATTTTAACGGCGATGATATTCATATTCCTGCACAGGAAATTTACGAGGTGCGAACGATATTTTGATGGCGGTGTGCTGTACAATTTACGATCATCCCTGGCCCGGCTTTACGCCCGATCTGTTGAGCATTGTTACTGGTAACTGCTATACAGGCAAAGGGAAGTGTGCTCATTCATCAGAAAATGTTTGAGAGCCGCTTATTCTTTGTTGATAAACTAATTGATATGGGCGCCCAAATTATTTTATGTGATCCCCATCGTGCCGTAGTGATTGGATTGGAACGGAAACAAAAACTCCGTGGAATTACTATGAGCAGTCCTGATATAAGAGCAGGGGTTTCCTTATTGATTGCTGCATTTAGCGCCGAAGGAAAAAGCATTATTCAAAACATTGAGCAAATCGACAGGGGATATCAATACATAGACCAACGACTGAAAAAACTGAGGGCAGAGATACAAGAGTCACAGGCTGATTAACGGTGAAAAGAGCAAATTTGAATGTTCTGCGATAGGTGAGATTTACAATTGATAAAAAATAACTCTTGCAGCCGGCGATCTTCCCTAACAATTCAACCAATCAAGTTCTGCTGAATTCCTTTCTTTGCACATGGCTTTATACCAGGATAAAATAATAGTCATAACGCGCCGTCAGGAGTCAGGGCAAAACTTCTGATTACCGAGGCACCTGCTAAAAACTTTCCTCAGCTTGCTTTTTCGATATCTGCGGCCACCCGGGAAGCCCGGAGCCATGAAAAACACGGTGAAGATTATTATTTCATGTCGCTGCAGGATTTCAAACAAAAAATACAGCATAACGAGTTTATAGAATGGGAAATGGTTTATGAAGGGAAATATTATGGTACGTTAAAAAGTGAGCTGCAGCGAATCTGGAATATTGATAAATGCCCGCTTTTGGACATTGATGTTAAAGGAGCACATACACGTGCAGCAGCAATATCCTGATACTTCGCTGACGATTTTTATCGAGCCTCCGTCTGTATTCGAATTAAAAAGAAGATTGGAGTCAAGGGGAACCGAGACGGCGGAATCCCTCCAGGACCGAGTAAATAAAGCATCCTGCGAAATATCTTTTAAAGAGCACTTTAATAAAAGCATCGTAAATGACAACCTGAACGGGCGTGCAGCAAGGCTGAAGAGATTGTAAATAGAATTTCTAAAACTACCTTGAATTTTTTTGGCAATTCACACGGTAGCGCAAAACATAAGAAGAAGTTTTTCCCTTAAACAGCCAAAGCTTTTCGCCCGCCGGCGAAAGGATTGAGGGTGTTAGTTATCTTTACTGTATGGTTGAATGGAAGACAATTACCTGGTTTGTGATCACCCTTTACTTATGGGTTTTTCGCCGGCATAGAGATGGCGTACTATAGTGCCAATCGATTGAATATAGAATTGCGGAAAAAAAGGAGGCACTGCCGGTACACTTGCTGGCGAAGTTTATAGATGCGCCGGCCAGCTTTATCGGCGCCACTTTGATGGGTTTTAATGTTTTTATGATTTTCTTCAGTCTCCAGATCACTACCGTTATGCAGCCGGTGTGGAGTTACCTTGGCGTTGGGTCAGACCTGGTTCATATCATTGTGGAGATTGCCATTGCCACTATCGTGGTCCTGGTCTTTGCCGAGTTTATTCCCCGTGCCTTTTCAGGGCCAGGAGCAATACTCTTTTAACACGGTTGTCACTAATAACCGATTTTTTACCAGATGTTTTCTCCTATTGCAGAGGGATCAATCAACCTTGCAGAATGGTTGCTGAAGTACGTCTCTTAATGTACGGGTTGATAAACATAAGGAACCGCTTAGTCACGGCGAATTAAAAAATTTATTTCAGCAAAACGAAGATGCGGAGCGGCAGAGCCGCAACACACAATTGCTGGAAAATGCCCAGGAGTTCCCTAAAGTAAAGATCCGTCAATGCCTGGTGCCAAGAAAAGAAATCGTAGGAGTAACATTAAAAACACCGCTTGAAGAGATCCGGGAAAAAATTTATTGAAACCAAGCTGAGCAAATTGGTGGTATGTGAAGACAATATTGATCACCTTGTGGGTTACGTGCATCAGCTGGACCTTTTAAAAAGCCTGCAACCGTTGAATCCATTTTGCTGCCGATTCCCGCCGTACCGGAAAGTATGAGCGCCGCCGACCTTATCAGCAAATTCAGCCGTGAACGAAAAGTATAGCCTGGGTAGTGGATGAATTTGGCGGTACTGCAGGAATCATAACCATGGAAGATGTGCTGGAAGAATTGTTTGGAGAGATACAGGACGAATATGACACTGAAAAATTTGTAGAAAAACAAATAGCCGAAAATGAGTTTATTTTTTCTGGGAGGCTGGAACTGGATTACCTGGAAGAAAAATACAATTTTGAATTCCCCAAAAATGATTCGGAAACGCTTTCCGGTTATATCATAAATTTTCATGAGACGATTCCCCAGCAAAAGGACAGGATCATCATTGACGATTATGAATTTGATGTCATCAGTGTCAGCGATACAAGAATTGAAATGGTAAAAATGAAGAAACTGAAGTAGGGCATGATGTCAGGTGTAGGAATCTTTGTATTCATCTTTTTGTCAATGCGTTCCACATTGGCAATTGCCGACCGCTTAACTGCCCACTGCTCCCTATCTTTGCCCCACTTTATTAAAACATACCGATGGCCCTGTTGGATTTTTTTGACCGCCGCAAGAAGAATGCTACCGATGAAATGTCGTTTATTGACCATTTGGAAGAATTGCGGTGGCACCTGATCCGTTCCGTTATTTGCAATAGTGATCGGTGCTATCGTATTTTTATTTATGTCAGAGAAATAGTTGATGACATATTGTTAGCTCCTGCCCACGACGCTTTGTCACCTATGGTTGGTTTTGTAAATTGAGCCATGCACTGGGGCTTGGCGACGCTGTCTGCATGAACGGGGTGAAGGTGAGTTTCTTAAGCACCGAGTTGACCAGCCAGTTTATTTCCTCATTCACGATTTCATTTGTGGGCGGTTTTTATAGTTGCCTTCCCCTTACGTGTTTTGGGGAATTCTGGCGTTTTGTGAAGCCTGCTCTTTCTGAGAAAGAAAAAGCAAATACCGGTGGTGTTATATTCCGGGTGTCAATGTTATTTTTGCAGGAGTGGCGTTTGGCTATTTTATCCTTACTCCTTCTATGATCAATTTTTATTTCTCCTATTCGCTAAGCCCGCTTATTGAGATAAAGCCTACTTTTTCTGATTACCTCGAAAATCTTATTTATACCACCGTAGGAATCGGAGTATTGTTTCAAATGCCACTGTTGGTAATGATGTTGGCAAAATCGGAATTGTAACAGGATCATTCCTGCGGAAAATATCGCCGTCATGCTTTTGTTATTATTCTCATTGCCGCTGCTATAATCACTCCATCGACAGATCCATTTAGCCTGGCAGTGCGTCACCATTCCCTGTATCTTTTGTTTGAAGCGAGCATTATAATTGCATCGCGAATCAACAAAAGACAGGAAAAGGAATTGAAAAGAAGTGGAGTTAAGGTGTATTCAGTTTCGGACCTGATAAATCTTTTTTGGATGATATCCCCTTGGGTAATCTAAGTACCTTTGGTGAAGCAATTCTAAAACTAAGATATATGCATTCCCCATTTGATCTCCGCAAGCCCATTGCAGGTTGGCAGCGACCATGCAGGATTCGATCTAAAGGAAGATCTCATTTCATTCCTGGAAGGTAAAGGACTTTCCTATAAGGACTTTGGCACTTATTCCAAAGATGCGGTTGATTATCCGGACTTTGCTCATCCTGTAGCCTCCTCGGTTGAAAAAGGGGAATCTGCTTTCGGTATTTTACTTTGTGGGTCGGCCAATGGAGTTGCCATTACAGCAAACAAACATCAGCGAGTAAGGGCGGCTATTTGCTGGGGTGATGAAATTGCGAGCCTGGTGCGACAACATAACAATGCGAATATAATCTGCATACCAGCCCGCTTTGTCAGGGAAGGTGATGCCGAGAAAATGGTAAGCACATTTATCACCACCGATTTTGAAGGAGGGCGGCATGCCCATCGCGTTGGCAAAATTGCCTGTTTAACAAGTTGACCATTCATCAAAACATCTTCGGGCCTCAAATTTTTTCCACTTAAGCTTTGAGGCTATTTTTATTTTAAAAATAATCATGAGGAAATTATTGCTGCCTGCATTAATATTCATGTCTTTTTTGGCAACAGCTCAAAAGAAAAACACGCCCCCATATTTTGCCGCAACTATATCTGCCGAGGATGTGAAACGTCACCTTTATATTGTTGCCGGTCCTGAAATGGAAGGAAGAGATACGCCTTCACCTGGCCTGGAAAAAGCGGCCAACTATATTGAAGCACATTTTAAATCACTCGGTTTGTTGCCCGGAAATAAAGACAGCTATCGTCAGGTATATCCGATTTATAAAGATTCTGTAGCCAGGACCAGCCTGAGTATTAATGGCAGTTCATTTGAACTAAATAAAGATTTCCAACCCAACGTCATGCTTAACTATTCGGCCGATATGCGTTTTTCAGAAGTAGTTTTTGCCGGATATGGTATCGTTGATGGCGAAACTGATAACTTACAACGGCCTTGATGTAAAAGTGCAAGCTGGTGATGATATGGATGGGGCACCTCCAGGATTTAAACCATCGGCTACCGGATTTCCCTCTCCCACAAGTGTGATTGGCAAAAATTGGCGAAGGCACAAGAAAAAGAGCGCAGCGGCTGTGCTGATTATTTATGGCAACTATCCCCGAAAATCATTCAACAATGCCACTTCTTATAACTTGCGTGGATTTAAACCTGCAATGTCGCCATTGAGTTTTTCTGTATCCGAAGCTGTAGCAGAATCTGTGTTAGGTGAGGCCGGTAAGGGAATCATAGAAAAATGAAATCGGCTCCCCTGGCTGCAGGAATTTATAAAGCCGACGTCGCTCTTGAATATTTTAAAAACACACGCACGGTTCATGCTTCCAATGTGCTTGGTTTTGCTGGAAGGCACGGATAAGAAAGATGAATACGTGGTGATCACTTCCCATTATGATCACGTGGGTAAAAGAAATGACACTACCATCTATTACGGTGCCGATGATGATGGTAGCGGAACAGTGGGCGTTTTGGAACTGGCTGAAGCATTTGCAAAGCAAAAGCAGCTGGCAAGGGCCCCAGGAGAAGTATTTTGTTTATGACAGTAAGCGGCGAGGAAAAGGGACTGTGGGGGAAGTGAATATTATACCAATCACGCCGTATTCCCGCTTGAAAAACAGATCGTTGATCTGAATATTGATATGATCGGACGCATTGGTGAAGAATATTTAAAAGACAAAGACTCTGTCAACTACGTATATGTGTATAGGTGATGATAAGCCTCAGCACTGATCTCACCCCTATTACCGAGGCGGTCAATTCCAAATATTCAAAAATGAAATTAGACAGGAAATATAATGACCCCAAATGATAAGAACCGTTTTTACTACCGCAGCGATCATTACAATTTTGCGGAGAAAGGAGTGCCGGTTATTTTCTATTTTAATGGTGTACATGCAGATTATCATAAACCCACGGATACGCCTGACACAGATCAACTATAAACTGATGGCAAAAGAGGCCAATTTGTCTTTTATACAGCATGGGAAATGGCCAATAGAAATGACATGCTAAAAGAGATTTGAAGCTGGAGAAACCAAAGGGCTTTTAATCTAAAATACATATGACAAAAAGACATTCTGTTCGGGATGTCTTTTTTATTGGGCATTATAATCAGAAAGCCTGATAATCTAATCGAAAATCTACGATTTAAAAAATTCTGGCGCTATGTTCCAGACTATGATTAAACCCTGCATCCTGTTGCCGGTCTATGATTTTGTACCCAATTTTGAAATTTAAAAAACTACCACCATGCAATCAAAACTATTTGTAAAAACACTGACGATAGCCTGTACTTTGTTAATGACTGTTTTGTTCAGTCAATCTGCTTCAGCCCAGCGCAGAGACAGGATGGAAAACAGGGTTGACAGGAGGAGAATGTGATTGACCGTCGTGAAAACGTCAGGGATCACAGGGAAGATAAGAGAGATCGTCGTGAAGACGTCCGTGACCGCCGGCGAGGATGTAAGAGATGCCCGCCATGACGGAGGACGCCGCGACCGGCTGGAGGACAGACGGGATAAAAAGAGAGATGTCCGGGATCGTCGCGAAGATGTAAGAGACCGCAAAGAAAAATGTTCGCGACAGGAAAGAAAACAAGAGAGATCGCAGGGAAAATCGCAGAGACAGGAGGCATTAATTTAGTCCGCACTCAATATATATAAAACCCCGATTAAAATATCGGGGTTTTTGTTTTACTGCGTTTATTTGTAAGTATAGCGAGATAATTCAGAGAAAATTTTCAATGCACAATGCTCAATTGAAACACCCCCTTTAGGGGATGAGGGTTACCATCCCAGCACCCAGGCAAAAATCAACGGCGCCACAATTGTTGCGTCACTTTCAATAATATACTTTGGCGTATTGATATCCAATTTACCCCAGGTGATCTTTTCATTGGGCACTGGCTCCTGAATAAGAACCAAAGGAAGTAGTGCTGTCGCTTATCTGGCAGAAATAACTCCAGAAAGGAACATCATGCCATTCCAGGTCCTGGTACATCATCGGCACTACACAAATTGGAAAATCACCGGCAATGCCGCCGCCGATCTGGAAGAAACCAACTCCTTTGCCAGATGAATTTTTCTGTACCAGTCAGCCAGCCATACCATGTATTCAATTCCACTCTTCACGGTGGCGGCTTTTAGTTCGCTCTTTAATCACGTAGCTGGCAAAAATATTACCCGTAGTGCTGTCCTCCCAGCCCGGGAACAACAATCAGGAATGTTTTTTTCAGCCGCAGCTATCATCCAACTATCCTTCGGATCAATTTCATAATATTGTTTCAACATCACCGCTTAACAACTGTTTTGTACAAAAACTCATGAGGAAAATAACGTTCACCTTTTGCTTCAGCCTCTTTCCATTGTTTTACTAAATGTTTTTGAAGGCGCCGAAAGGCTTCTTCTTCGGGAATACAGGTATCGGTAACCCGGTTGTAATGATTTTCCAGCAGCTCCCATTCCTGCTGTGGAGTCAGGTCGCGGTAATTGGGAACTCGTTTGTAATGAGATATGCGCTACAAGGTTCATGATATCCTCTTCCAGGTTGGCACCGGTACAACTGATAATATCCACCTTTCCCTGGCGTATCATTTCAGCAAGCGAAATTCCGAGTTCGCGCTGTACTCATGGCGCCGGCAAGCGTGATCATCATTTTACCGCCCTCCAGTAAATGTGATTCATAACCCTGAGCCGCATCCACCAGTGCGGCCGCATTAAAATGGCGGAAATGATGCTGGATAAATTGTGATATGGGCCCTTTGTTCATTTTATAAAAATTTAGAGACCGCTCTTCTGATCCCGCCACAGGCGGGAGACATTGCGGAGTCGCAAAATTACAGTTTTGAAAAATAAAAGTACCCTGCTTTGAAAGCAGGGTACTTATCACTGATCCCGTCGAGAGTGTTGTTTATTTTTTCACTTTTGTTTTCTCAAGAAATTTCGCCAATACTGTTTGCTCTGACTTTAAATTTCTTATTGTTATCCTCCACTGTCAAGGGCATAATAAATACCTTCCTTCGTTGGAAATTTCCCTTATTTCAACAACAATTGGATTTTTAAAGTTTTGCTGAACTGATCTCGTAACTGATAGTGGCAACTGGTTAACGAACAGGTTACGGATGCTGCCTGCAAGTTCCCCATTTAAATTAAAATAAGCAATGGTACGATGTTCAGCCCACGTAAAAGTTACTTTAATAAAGCCCGCTTCCTCCGACGATTTTGCATTGACAGCGCCGGCAAAATATTTATTAAACTGCTTTTTCGGCCCGGGGATCAACATCGGGTGTATTGCGGGCAAAAGATGTTACACTGATTACCGCCAATAACAAGGGCAGCAATAAAAAAAACTTTTTCATAATTAAAGGTTTAAGGTTAAGGTAATTGATAGAACCAGTCATAGATCTTTTCGAGACAGGTATCAGTGAACAGTCTTAAAGAGAATTTTTTTACATAAGTATTAATAAAAGTTTTATGAATGTTTCAAAATATTTTGGAAAACAGGTTTGTCTTTATTGTAAAGCCGTCACCCGCCTGCCTTCACTCACGTCATTCTTTATCAACTGAATTTTAAAACCCCGTTTTCTTCGCAGAAAGACGGGGTTTGTTTTTACCACACACCAAAACTAACTGCTTATGATTGCTTATGATTTCGCAGATTTTTTGTAGACGTTCCAATTGCTACCGCCGGTTGATTTCAAAACAGAGTTTTGACCCTGCATTCTCCATCGTGATGTAATAATTAGTTCCATCATTGTTGGATATTTCAAACAGATCGGATATCCAGTAACCTGAATAATTATTCTCGAGGCTTGTTTGAAGTTTCACCGGCATATCCAATGAGCTGATGTTGCGCGACATTGCCATTAACTCTCCGTCCAACTTGTAGAATGCAAATACGTACTGCCCGTTAAAAACAAAAGATGCTTTATAAAAGGTTTTGTTGGCGGTCCATTTTACATCTTTAGCGCCGGCAAATTCGTGGCTAAAGGCATTTAAAACTTTGGTGTTTACATTTTCTTCACCGGCAAATACTGCAAGGCTGCTTATAGTGATTGCCAGCATAATAATGATCTTTTTCATGATTTCTGATTATTTTCTTTAACGATTAAGGTTTACTTTTAAAAATTGTCATTTGGTTAGTATGACGGTGTAAATGTATTCCAGGTTACACCCTGTGTGCAAGTAAATTAGGATTAATGGAGGTCGCCTGTTAAACACTGTTAACAGAGGCGTTTATTCATTAACCGTACATACATCATTTTTACCATTTGTACGCAGGCTTTCCGCAATTGATACACTATTTTTTATTTTTTATCCAAAAAGTATTTAGATATTTGTCTAAATAACTAAGGAATCAATTGAAGCATGAATACAATCTTTAAAGCCCTGTAATGATCCCAACCCGGAGGCAGATTTTGCAGCTTTTGCAGGAAAAGATATGACCGCGGGCGAAATAGTGGAACGCTTTACGATTTCAGGCCCCAGCATATCGCATCATCTTGATCTGCTAAAGCAGGCTAAACTGGTAATAGCTGAGAAAGATGGTCAATATATCTACTATTCTTTGAATACAACAGTGGTGGATGAAATAATAAAATGGCTGATACAATTCAAGACAAAAAAAAAAATAAAATGAACCGATATTTTAAATTCCTTATTTGGCTCGGTTGCTCTGATACCTATCGCCTACCTGGCGGTTATCTGGCAATCGCTTCCTGAAAAAATGGCTATCCACTTTGACCTTAAAGGAAATGCCGACCGCTATGGCAGCAAAAACTGAGCTATTGGTGATGGTTGCCGTATTTAAGTGCAATTGTTGGTTGTCATTTATTTTGCGCTGTCCAATATTTATAAAATTGATCCCGAAAAATATGCAGCAGACAATAAGGACCGGCTTCACCGCATGGGTTTTGCTATCGCTGTTTTTATGGCTGCCACTATCCTGCTTTTATCATCTATAACACATCCAGGGAAAGCACGGAATTGGGTATACGATAGCGTTTTTGCCGGAGTTGGATTGCTTGTTCTGCCTGATTGGGAATTACATGCACTACCATCGAAACCAAATTATTTTGCGGGTATTCGCCTTCCCTGGACGTTGAACAATGAAGACAACTGGCGCAGGACATACCATGCTGGCGGGTAAACTTTGGCTTTGTAGGCGGACTGGTTATTGCGATATTATGCTTTCCTGCTTCCGGATGTCAGTTGCTGTGATCTTATTTTTCATATTAACTATTGTCCTGGATCCTGGTGCCCGTGATTTTATTCTTATCGTTTGTATAAAAAAATAAAGAGCCGAAAGTGCCTGATTGATCAGAAATCAACAAGTAGCTAAGGATGCCCGATTCTGGCGCTACCTTGCCTTGCGATTTACCACTAACCGGGCACATTGTACCTTTAGTTAATGAACTATTTGGCCCATGCATATCTTTCTTTAACGACATGGAGATATTGACAGGAAATATGATTAGCGATTTTGTAAAAGGAAAAAGAAATTTCAATATCCGTCCCGCATCCTGGGCTGGTATTAACCTGCATCGTCTCATTGATAACTTTACAGACGAACATGCGGCCACCAGGAAGCCAAAGAGTTCTTACGGCCACACTACCGTTTATATAGCGGCGCATTTGTGGATGTGATGTATGACCATTTTTTAGCCACGGATGAAACCGAATTTACCGAGTCGTCCCTTCTCGCTTATTCTGAAAAAGTGTACGATTCGCTGGCGGGGACGAGTGCATGGTTGCCGGACCGGTTTGCCGCTATGTTTCCATTTATGCAGATCGCAGAACTGGTTATTTAATTACCGAACTCTGGGGTATCGAAAAAGTTTTGGCGGCGTTGTCCGGCGATCCGCATACCTGGAATGAAAGTGATACCGCTTTCAGATTGTTTACAACATACTACCAACCCTTGCAGCAATGTTATCGTCTTTTCTGGAAAGACATGAAGCCTTTGCGCTCAGCCAATTTGAATTGCTGAAGGATTCCTGAAATCCATAAGAAGGCTTTTCACCCAAATGTTTATCACTTATTTTTGCGAATAGTCTTCTGCTATGAAAAAAATGCATTTTTATTTTTGTGGGTATTGTTAGCCTCCTTTGCTGCCATTGCCCAATCCGCTTTGCCCGAAGTCGACAAATCTCCTATGGATATGTGTTATTACCCGGCACAATATCCTAATCTGAAAACCCAGGATAAAAAACCGAGCCTTTAACGGCAAGGGTAATCTACAGTCGCCCGAAAAAGGAAGGGCGACAAATCTTCGGGGGACTGGTAGAGTATGGCAAACTGTGGCGGTTGGGTGCTAACGAAGCCACGGAAATCGAAGTTTTACCGGCCCGCAATAATCGGGGTAAAAAAATTGTTAAAGGACGTTATACTTTATATGCGATTGTCAAATGAAAATTCCTGGACGTTTATTATCAATAAAGAAACCGATGTTTGGGGTTCATTTAAATACAGCCAGGCCAGGATGTAGTCCGTATTGATGTCCCGGTGCAGGCGGTAAAAGAATCCATTGAATCATTGGTAATGAATTTTGAAAAAGAAAACCAAACCATTAAACTGGTGGTTGCCTGGGAAAATGTCAAAGTTGCTTTACCCATTTTCCTTTAAGTAAAAGGTATAAAACTGTGATTAAACAATTTTCCATCCTGGTACTATTAGCCTTCCTTTCCTTTCGATGTGATCAAAAAGAAAAGGAAGCGCCAGAAGTAGAAAAGGCTGTTATTCCCGATTCTGCAAAAACCAACCGCCGGATAAAACAGTTAACCCCTTCGCCAGTGTTGATGTCTCACCCATGGACATGAGTTATTTTCCTGTTGACTATCCTAAACTCAAAATGGCTAACGCCAATATCCCACCGCCGGTGGTGAGATTAATTTATAGCCGCCCTCATCTGCAAAGACGGCATCTATTTAACGGGATATTAAAATATGATGAAACCTGGAGGTTAGGCGCCAATGAGGCATCTGAAATAACCTTTTATAAGCCGGTTAGCATACAGGGTAAAAAGATTCCGGCCGGACGTTATATCATATACGGCATTCCGCATAAAGATAAATGGACGATCATTCTTAACACTAATATTGATAGCTGGGGGCTGAAACAGGACTCAACCAAAGAGTGCCGGCCGGTTTGACGTCTCCGTATTAACGAGTGAAATTTCGCTGGAATATTTCACCATGGTATTTGAAAAGACAGAAACAGGGGCAGACCTCGTAATTGCCTGGGCTGATATGGCTAGCCCGTCTGCCGATTAATTTTTAGGCGGTATCGAACTACGATGGCAGCCTGATATTTCCCGTTCATTTTTTGAATCCGCAAACAGGTGTTTGCATTTTCAGGAATTGATTACCAAACGTTTCCGCCAATTGTTATTACCTAATAACATCTGCCTCCCCTGGCTATCCTGATAATTTTCGATATTTACAATATGTGTGGCATTGCGGGCATTATCCAGCCTTCCAATCAATACAGTATTCATCATTTAAAAAAATGACTGATGCACTGACCCACCGGGGCCGGACGGGGAAGGATTTTGGCAGAACGCCGATGGAACCGCGCAACTCGGCCACCGCCGGCTTTCCATTATTGACCTGAGCAAGGCTGCAGCCCAGCCGATGCATTTTAGCCACCGTCATCGAGCGAATCAAATGATCGCAGCCATTATACGATCATTCATAATGGAGAAATATACAACTATATCGAGATCAGGAAAGAGCTGGAAAAGGAAGGCTACGTTTTCCGGACGCAGTCAGACACAGAAGTTATTCTTGCTGCTTATGATTTCTGGAACGGCGAATGTGTGGAGCATTTTGATGGAATGTTTGCCTTTGCTATTTGGGACGAAAAGGAAAAGGAATTGTTTGCCGCCAGAGATCGTTTCGGCGAAAAACCTTTCTTTTACTATGTCAACAATAATCATCTTGTCTTTGCTTCTGAAATGAAAGCTCCTGTGGGCTGCCGGAATACCCCGCGTACCTAATCTTAAGATGTTGTTCAATTACATCACAATTGGCTACGTAGATAATCCTGAACGCCCTGAAGAAACCTTTTTTGAAAACATTTTTAAATTGCCTTCAGCATCAACGCTCTACTTTACACCAGCGTCGAAAGGGGTTGATCATTGAAAAATATTGGGAAATAGACGCAGACTTTCAAAATACGAAAATTACTGATGGCGAAGCAATAGAACAGTTTCGAACACTTTTTCAGCACTTCAGTTAAAGAGAAGGCTGAGAAGCGATGTATCGGTGGGCACCAGTCTCAGCGGAGGATTAGACAGCTTCATCCGTAGTGGCCACTTTAATGCCACTGATCTCCGACCTCCCTAAAACGGATAGGACACCACTTTCGGTATTTACTGCGAGCTTTCCGGATTTTGAAAAAGATGAACTTTTTATGCCGGTAAAATAGTTCAGCAGTTTGGGCTGACTACAGCATATATGCTCACTGGCAGCGGATGACCTGGTTAATAATTGGGAAAATTTTTGATCACCGAGGAGGAGCCTTTAGGGTCTGCAAGCGCTTTCGCGCAATACAAGGTTTTTGAGTTAGCAAAAACAACATCAGGCTAACTGTATTGCTCGACTGGACAAGGAGCAGATGAGACCTTAGCAGGTTATCACAAATACTATAAATGGTATTGGCAGGAGCTCTTTTAAAAAGAAACCTGATCAGCAGCGGTGAGATCGCCGCGGCGCGTAAATTAGGGATTGGCGAAAAATTTGGTGTCAAAAATATCCTGACGTGCCGCCATGTTGCCCGATCTTGCTACAAGTAATACTGGAACAGCAATCACCTTGCTCATGCATTACAGCACCCTGATCTGACACGTGAATTTGTAAAGCTGCAAAGCAAGGAGGCCTATTACACCACGCCGGCCCTGGCCAATCTTAACGGCGTCCTGTATTTTAACAGCCTTTGTACATGGCCTGGAAGAACTTATTACGCTATGCAGACAGGAATTCAATGGCGCATAGCCGTGAAGTGCGGCTACCATATTTAAATCACGAGCTGGTGGAATTCGTTTTTCGCTTCCCTCCCATTTTAAAATAAGAGAAGGGTGGACCAAATGGTTTGTTGCGGAAATCGATGAAAGAAAATTGCCGCCGGAGATTGTCTGGCGAAAGGATAAAATTGGTTTTGAACCTCCGCAGAAACAATGGATGCAAAACAGGCGTATGACAGAAATGATACAGGGAAGCAAAGGAAAAACTGGTGAAAGGAAAAATATTAACCCCTGATGTTCTCGCAAAGCCAGTTCAACCGGCGGAAGCCTACTGAACAAATAACACTGACTGGCGGTATTTGTCGGCGGCATGCATTCGCTTTAAAAAAGATTGTCCCGACTACGTCGAGGACGAATTCAAATCGGTGATGATTTATTCAGCGGAATCAAACAAATTTACTTATCAGCTCTTTTAAATTTTTCAGTCTGCTGCAGGTTGCCATATACATCAGACTTTTACTATGTACCAGTGATTTTCGTCTTTTATATTTACTATGAAAGAAACGTCATTATCTGATGTACTGTCAGTAACACCGGCTATCTCTTTGCCCTGGTATTTTTCTTCAATTTCACGACGATATTTGGCAATAATTCTTTTCGCTATAATAGCGGATCGTTCTTATCAGTCTTCCGTCTTCGGCATACTGCGCCCTTACCTGAACCTTATCTACTTCAAAATTTGCCTGGGTGTAATCTTCTTATTCATGCCAGGTCACATTCTGAGCAGTGGTGAACGTTTCACTAAATGCTTTTAAGACTTTTTCATTTACCTTATCAGGAGCAGGTGCGGCCGTTGCGACAAAACCTGTCAACAACAAAGCCAGGTAGATTATTCGTTTCATGTCTGTATGATTTTGATTAGGTGATTAAAATCTATAGTAAATCTATCTTTAGAAATGAGTAAACACAAGTGATTATCCATTGTTGGTAAAGACCGCTATTGAAATTATAGTATAACCGAAATCATACAAACAGCTGAAGCACTTCAAAAAGAAATTGAAATAATGGTTTATAGGCATGAAACATGATTTCCTGCTTTTAAATTTGCCTTTAATTAATTGTTAAAGGAAATGCCGGGAGGATGAATGGCAAATGGAGAATGAAATTTTATTCACTTATACCAATACCGTTGTTTTCTGGAACTTAGTAAAGCATGCTGACTTGATATTGAAGCGACACGATCAAAACAGGCTTATGCCGGCTATATCCTGTTCTGTCTTTCACTCATTTCAATTTGAATAATCCTGGTGCAAATGACAATACCATGTTCCCTGGCTGATAATTCGCTCCTTCAATATTTGATGGGAGTGATAAAAATTTATTCCTCCTCCATATTTGGCACTCATTGCCGCCATCCTATCCTCCCAAACCGGTGAGTTTTCCCGGCTCTCTTGTTGTTGTGTGCATTGGTATTATTATTACCAGCAACATTTTGGTTTGACTGCAATCCACCCATGTACCCGGCTCCTGCTCCTACGGCTGCTATACCGAGCACAACGGCAGCTACCTGTCCCCAGTTGATCTCATTTTTTTAAGCCCGATTATTTTTTTCATTTCCTTCAACACTTCATCCAATCTTATTTTTGTTTTGCTTGTTAAGCATAAAAGAGACATACTGTTCTACAATATTCATGGATACAAAATCAAGAGAAAAACTATCCTTGGCCACCAGGTCGGCTTCAATCAATAATTTAACTGTATGGTTGATCAGATAAGCATCATCAAAATACCCTTCCAGGTTTTTTCGGATCTCCAACCCATGATCCTGCGACTCAAGATAACGGGAAGCGTAACCACCACTTCTTTTACGGCCACATACTCGGACAGCCTTGATTCATTCAACAATTCTTTTAACAGTTGCGGACATTTTGTTACATAGTTCAGATAACCGGTAACTATGCCATTGATTGTTTTTTCTCCCATCAGGAATCCCCCATATTTTTTATTGTGGCTGCAGAGGTCCAGGTAGGCTCCTTCTTTCTTCGTGTAATAGCTTTTCCAGGCGTCCTATAGTCGCTTCAACTGTTTCAATACTCAGAGTGCTTACAGGGCGCCGCCATTGCTAAGCCGCCTCATGTCATTATCAATAAATTCTTTCAGCTTCTTCATCAATTCCGGCTGAAAGGATTCGTTAGCCAAACACCATTGTTTCCATTCATTTAATCTCTCCAGCGGAACATTTCCTTTTCCAGTTCTTTCATAATGTTTTGAAGCATCTCCATTTTATTTTTGTGCTTCAGGCATTAGGTACTTTCTTATTGTTCATTTTTTTATTCAAATCTTCTATTCTTTCTGCCCACTCTTCTTTATAGCCATCATCGTTCTTATTTCGTTTTAAGCGATACGTGTTCACATAGTTCAGATAACCGCCTGTAGGTCCACTACATTTTCAAAGCCTCTTTGAACCATGGACTCTCTTACGTATCGGTAGCCATCAGCATCAGCAAAGCCCGTTGCAATAATCAACTATGCCCGTTTCAACATCATCAAAGGGAATACCCAATAACCCTTTAGCTCTTTATGATGGGCTAAAGAGTAGCATCGGTTAACGGGAATGATCCTTTTGCCTAATTTTTGGCTGTTTGTATCTCGGCATCAACGCCGCCTGAATCAAAAGCGAATAACGACCAAAACATAACCACAACGTCACTTTTGGATGTACACGCTCGATGACGGCCTGTATGTCATCGCCAGGCACTAATGACTGAACATCATACCAGGCTTCATGGCCGTCTTTTTCAAGGCTTTCATTTATCCGGGTTGCTGCAGAATTTATCGTTCCAGGAATGGCTGATGATATTTTCATAACTTTTCTTTTGTGGAATGTTATAGAAAATGCTAAGAAGATGATGATGAAGACCTAAGTACTAATCAGCTGTAATAAAGTTTTTTCAAAGTAGTACTGCTTTGCTTGCTGAGTTAAGAATATTAAAGCTGACAAACATGGATTGTGAGATATACACCGGCTTTTCCTTTAATTTTTAAAAGAGTGATATTCCAAATAATCGCTTAAATTTTTATTGGTTAAATGGATTATTTAGTAAATACACAACCTCTTCGGCCGATACACTATGATAAACGAAACCATTTCTTTCCAGTAGTAATGACGTCGATCGTTTATTATCGGGATGCACCACTGCATCCAGGCATTGAAGTTTCATTTGCTGAAACCCGTATGTTCGATAACCGTCGCAACCGCTACCTGCTGAGGCCCTGCCTTGCTGATCAGGTGGCAAACCGATATCCAATTATCGGCTTTGTACTCTTCCCGCTCGATGTTCCAAATACAAATAGTGCCGATCAGGCTTGTTGCTGTATTTCGAGTAAGGCCCCAATAAATCCATTCACTGTTTTGCGACACCAGAATTTATTTTCTGGATAAAATCCTGCGCATCCCGGATAGACTTAGCCATAGGAGAAACCAGGTATTTATTCACAGTTTCATCGGAACGCAGGAGAAAATTTCTTGATCATCCTCCATTTTCAGTTGCCGGAGTACCAGGCGGTCTGTCACTGAGCGCGGGAAAAGGTATAAATGAAAACATTTAATACTTCTCTACACTATGTTCAAGCTAACCAAGCATCGCCTTTTGATCGCGATGTATTTCTTATTCGCCGGGCCAATCCAGCCATGTTTATAAAGAGTTAAGAGTTCCGTAAAAACCTCTCCGGATCACCGATTCTGCGCCGCCATCCCTTTTGGCTTTAGTACAACTTCATCAAACCTGTCTTTATCTCTTCATACCTTCTTCCAGGGAATAAAATGATTAGCTTCGGGTAGGCATTATAGTTTCAACAGAGGAAGCATTTACTAATTTTTTCGCTGCATAGGCCGCATTACCCGGTGGTACAAAATTGTCGTTGGTGCCATGCACAATAAATACTTTACATTTTACGGCACCAAACTTGTCCTGCAAAGCATACACATCTTTTTAAAATATCGCAGGCTCCCTCGTTGCTTGGCCGAAAAGCCCCGGCAGGAGGTATTGCAGCACCCCGGGCCATCAAGCATGCTTCTCCAAACTTCTTTTTTTCTTCTGCCGATCAACAGATGCCGCAATAAAACAAGCCCATCGATCATACCCGGATTATCCGGGTATGATAGCCGTAGCGATCATTGGACCGCCGAGTGAATGACCAGCCGGGTAGATGGATTTCCCATTTTTCCATTCTGCAAAAGTGGACTGATCAACACCAGATTGTTCCTCCATATGTTCCGCCTTACCAAAGTCACTATGCCCAAACCCCGGCCGGTCAACGGAAATCATCCGGTATTTGCCCAGCGGGTCTTTATCTTTCATGTAATCTGCAAATGCATTCCGAAGCTGCCAGGAGGAACCGATGAACAAAAACAATAGTTGGCAATGTATCGTTGCCCGTTTTTACATAGTGCATGTGGCGGTTACCTATTTTGTTGTGATTGCGGTAAGGGGTAACTCCCGCTTTATCAAATTGCTTAACTGCTTCGGTGTCGCTTATTTTGAATTGCATGCAACTTTGAGCAATCACTATCCATATTGCGATGATCAGGAATGCCTCCTGTAAAGATATTTTCGTAATCTTTTTCATCCTGTACCCACTAGAGCACGGTAGTGGTATCCTGAAGTTACGGGACGTAGCAACGAAATAATAAAAGAAGAAAGCCTTTTTTCGATAATCTGCGGAAATTACGATAGGCGTTAAAGCTATTTCCGGAGTTTGACATTAATAATTAATCACCTGCTCTTCTATCATCTCCGGTATCTCTCTCCATTCATACTGCTGGTTGCGCAATTGCGTTTCAAACCCCGCTTCGCGAATAGCATCCTGGATGGTTTTTATGAGTAAACCGGATGCGGGTGCGCGGCGGCGCTTACTACATTTTCCTCTATCATGATCGACCCAAAATCGACTGGCTCCTGCATGCAGGACAAACCTGCAGCGGTTTGTTTTCAACGGTAAGCCAACTGGCCTCGTATGTTTTTATCGTTAGGCAACATGATACGACTTCAAGGCGATCATTCGGATATATTCATTGGCAGTGGTCAGGTTTTGGTACAACCTCTTACTCTTGCCAGCTAAAGTATCCGCATCCTGGAATGTCCACTGAATAAAAGGCTAAAAATCCCTTTGCGTCAGCAAGCTGCGGCTTTGCACCTCAGCGGATCTTTGTCACGCAAATGCTCAAAACGTTCTTCAATCGTTTGCCGCGCCCTAAACGATCGCGGCAGGCCGAGCGTGGTAATGCGCACGTGGCTTCGTGGCTGCATTAGCTGATGCACGATATCTGAGCCGGCCCCTGGGCTGCCACATTTTCCCTTTGAGCCTAGATCGCCTCACCCGGTCAACCAGGATCTCTGGCCCGGCTCGGGCAGCGAATCCACTCCTTGCCTTTTTCCAGCTTCCCTGATCATCATACGCTCACGATGGGTTCTTTTCTCCAGATTGGGTTTTGGAAGCCTGGTATATGCGCTACACTCGGGAGGGCCGAGGGCGTGTGATGTCTTATTTTTAGGGTATCCCTGCTTGATCTGCCGGAAGGACGTGTGTCGCAGCAAAAATTGGAAACCGAGGATCAGATGAGGCCAATCGGTAGCCACTACGCTATTGCTCACTGGGTCCCCTGCGCAAAGAATCAGAAGTGCCCTCTTCAACTATTCAACCGATAGGTGTATTCGCGTATCCGTGATACGGAGGCTCGGGATGACCGGAAACACAGAAAGAAATTACAAAAACTGGCAAATTGGCTATGACATAGCATTGGTGGTGTTAATCGTTGCGGATCTATCTGCCGTGGTTACTCACCATGCGGTACCTGTTTTTGCGCATAATTCATCTGCAAGAAACATCGGGTCAGTCAGCGGTGCATGGTGGTGAAGATAAACACCTTCATCCACGGTCAAGTACTCGAATTGCAATGCTTCTCCAGCTTAAATCGGTTATCGACATGCTAAAATTTTTCGCCGCCCTATCAACTCGGTGTGTCTGCAAAAACACAAAGCCATTACGCGAAAAAGGCCATACGCGCTCGGCTTTGTTTATGTCTTTGGTATTCAACCTCACCTTAGCTGATCTGTGAACACTCTTCCGCGTCAAATCTCTTTGCCTTGTTTTGTCTTATAATCAGGCGATGGAAACGGCTGCCGCCAGCCCGAGCAAAGAAAATTCCAATCAACCTTTATGTTGCCGCTGGCTTCAACATCGTTGCCGGCCACGCGGAAGAGCTTATCGGGGCAAGCCAGCGTTTCCCATCTGATTAAATCACAGGATCCCGGATTTCGCGGTAGCTAGCTTACCGGTGGTGTCGTTCATTGGTGCAGGCTCACGGCAGCGTTTTACTGTTCTTACTTAACTTCATACTCGATACAGGTGCAGCAGCGGGCATTTCTCTCGATTCTTCCTTAACAGTTGCATTGTTTCAAATCGAAGCCCGAACAATCATCAGACAGAACGATACGCTGGGACATAGCCGGGATCAGTGCCGTTGGCACTTTCGGCATAACCTGCAAACTGCGATTTCCCAACCTTATGGTCGATAGCCTCAACTTTGGCATGTCAATGACTTATTCAGTGCTCACCCAGCGTTTACGGCAACAAACAAATTTGACGGCACGTCGGGCATTCAAATGCTGTAATTGCGCTTATTATTAAAACTTGAGTTATGAGCCAGCCTGAAATGGACAATACCGGCAACCAAAGGCACGACTGCAGGTATCCCGGTGGGGATTTCTTTTTAAACCCGTCATCAGCACATTGCCGGTCCAATCAGCATCGGGTTAGAGGTCGGTCAAACCCTTCTCATGTTCGTTTTCTCGCACGATATCGGCGCGCTGGGAGCATGGCCTGATGCTGTCCTCCAGATGTTGGCTTGATTGACGGCAGTACTCCTGCTGCGAAAGAAAAGAAAGTTGCTCTCGGAAGCGGGGAGGGTATTGGCGGCAAGCGTGACGCATTTATGAGCCTTACTGCTGCCAAGTGTAAGGGTGAAACTCCGGACCCTATCGTGTGCGCAATGTGCCCCGCGTAGATATTTTTGAAGATACATATAACGCAACCCTCGCTTGCCCTTATCAACTGAGGCTTCATGGGGAATGGATATTTTACGAAGGTTTGGACCGTCCACTTTCAACTATGGCGGTAAAGGGATATTTATGATGAGCCCCGCACCCGCACTTCAGGGAGCCGCGCAGTTATGCTTACCCTGGCCTTGAATTTTGTACTTTATTGGCGCAGACGATGGGCCGGACTAGCGTTTCAAAAGGTTCGCCGGCGGAACTTTGTAGAGAATTAAAAGAAGCAAGGCGATATCGTCGTGCCAGTAAATAATGACCTTTCTCAAAAGCTTCAATAAACAAATACAAAAGCGCTCATATGCTTTTCTTCACTTTCTCCAATTGAAAGTTAAACTGATCTCTATCGTCGATTTAATAGACTACTGTTTAGAGGTGGAAATAGAAAGTGGAGCAAAGTTTACTTATTGAATCCGAAATACTTATTTCTCTCCCATTAGTGTGAGGGGCATGTCAACACTGGCTGGTCTACCAACGACACTGACAGGTTAGCACTGGGAAGATAAGCGGGCCCAGCCTTAGTGCAGATGATGTAGAGAAAAATTTTTCTCCATTAGAGGAAAAACAGAGAATCATTAAGTTTTGCCCTGTAAATGTTTAGTACCGGCTTTAGCATGACAAACCCGGCAGAAACTTGAAGCTGGAAACCATGGATGGCAGACACGGTGACCTGCTGGATGAAAAACGAGCTGAAAAATAGAAGGCCAGCGGCTAACAGGAAGTTTACCCATTTATTGCTGGAACCACGGCCGCTTCGGGGCGAAAGGTGAAGCACGAATCCCTAACTTTAACCGGCCGATTTGGATGCCGCCCAATGGGCAATCCGAACTTTACGATCAAACGCTCGTTGCTCGCTTTCGCAGAGAAGACCTGGGGTTTGATAACGGCTGGCAACAAGAAGTTGACCTTGCATCGCTTCGGGTAAGAGATGGAAAAGAAATAAATCTGCAGGTGGTTGCCAGTGATCTGAAGTTTGCTAGTTCGAAGGCATGGGCCCCCTCCCAGCCTCGCGAAAGGGAGAGGATCCGGCCAATCTCACGCGGCCGGGGAAGACAGATCTTTTGACTTATGCCACACCGTCGGAAAGAGTTAGAAGTACTGCCCGGAAAACGTTGTTGCAGGCGAGGGCGATCGGAAACCAAATGCTATGTGACGGATGTTACAGGATGGGGAATGATGGCAATGGAAATTATTACAGCGGAGATTAGCATGGTCGTGGATCCGATAGGGTGAAATCACATATGCATAAAAAGGATGAGGAGGAGGATATTTTTACTACTGTACTGGATAAAACACTTGATGTACAATACGGAAAAATTCCCCGGTTTTGGAAAGATGCAGATGACTTTAAACTCCTGAATTATGACAAGTAGGCTTGTTCGATTTTGTCCGGGATATCATCACAATTAAGAACACCGCTGCATTCTAAGCATTTGTCTACCCTATCAGCTGAACCACATCAAATCTTTCCCCCAATAACGCCATTTTAGCCTGCATATCCTTTTTTCAATTTTTCCCAATTCCTTTTCCCGGCCGATTACTTTGGCAGGTACAGGCTACATGCGCAATGCTTCACCCAGGTCTATGGCGGTATGCTTCACCAGGTTTTGAACAGCTTTATTCATTGTTAATGCTGAACCGCTCAGGATATTATTGAAACATATTTATCGCCGTCCAACCAGTGAGGATACAAACCGTCTCGTTGTTTCCGTCACAGCATCAGTAATAACAAACAGCCTTTCCCTTGATAACCCTTTTGCAATCCTGATTGCGGCGTAATCAACATGATGTGCCCGTCAGGAATAATGCTCGCCATTACCTTTTTATTATCCATGGCAGCTCCCGCCAGTCCGGTGCACGGTGTTGTAACGAGAACTCATCGCATTGTACATGTGGTAACCGCGGTTATTCCTTTTGTAAAACTATTCATGGCCTCCTACATAAGTGGCATTGCTGCCGTGGCCTGCAGAAATGACAACTCCATAAGAAAGGATGAGGTCAATGACTTCCCTGGCTACAAACCTCAGGGAGCCGAGGGTAATTACTCTGATAACGCCCCTGCCATACTCCAGACAACTTCTTTTTGGCTTGTTGTATCGTTGGCGAGTGTCATCAGGGATTCTATATGGGCGCCTCTTAGCTGTATTGATCCACAGGCCCCTCCACATGCAAACCTTAACACGCCTCAAACCGCCTTCCGTCCAATACTGCTCTTGATGGCAGTCAATACTCCTAAAAAAACCTCATACTTATTGAGAAGCGACAGTTGGATGACAATAAGCCGCACCACCACTTCTGCAATAATCACTTAATTTATAGAGCGAATCGGTTTCCGGATAAAGCGCCAACAATTTGCCGTGGGCGCCATAGATCTGAGGTCAATGAAAAGCAGGAACCAGGATAGCATCGGGAAAATGCTGAACAACTATCCCTGGTGGCAATGACGCAGAGCGGTAACACCGATGTTATCTTCGAATCTTCAACCAACACGAGGATATGATCATACTAACCACGTATCGCCAGTAAATATTTTTGCCGCTGAGTAAGCCTTTGTAGTCGCCATGCTACTGGAGATTTTAGGAAAACAAAAAATAAAACAGTTCACTACGTTGTTTGTTGTTTTTTCGGAATTTAACTAATGAAGAGGTAAACAAAAAGAACCTGATGGTAAGGATAAGAATGATCCTTTGTTGCCCGGGTGGCAGCCTGGAAGTTAAACGCGACTAATGCGGCGATCGTTATCGGCAATACCATTCACTATAGTAGTACTAAGTCGCCCGGAATTTTTGAAAATAAGGCATGGCTTTGTCATGAGCTGAAACACATACAGCAATTCCGTCAACACGGATTTATTCCGTTTGTTTTGTATGTGCCGGGAACAGCGTTCATCCATGGATACGCCAACAATAAATTTGAAATATGGAAGCAAGAGCAGCAAAAAAAGAGCACACCTCTTATTGCAGAGCATGAAGCTTCTTGACGAAATGACAACAAGGCAAAAAGGAAATTATTGATAAATAAATCAAGTCCTGGACCCCACCGTGGTAGCAGGGTTGTGTGATGGAGCTTGCTAACTCTGGGGATCGGGAGGATGTGTGAGCGGTGTCACAAATCTGTACCCGATGCCTTTGATCGTGATAATTCTCAGGTCGGGATCTCCTTTCAGGTAATTCCGAAGTTTGGTGATATAGACATCAAGATTCCTTGAATTAAAAATGAATCATTGCCCCATAATAAATTTCAAAATGTCTTTACGATCAATGATCTTATTGTGGTTTTCATACAGTAATTTCAGCAATTCATTCTCACGATAAGAGAGCTTCCTGTCTTCTCTTCCATACTTGTCAATAACTGGCGATTCAGTTGAAAATTGTATTTGCCGATGATAACCCGTGTCGCCTGTAGCTTTTTTAGGTCCTTCGATTTTATGCCTTAACACATATTGAATGCGAACAATCAGCTCTTCCATGCTGAAGGGTTTTCTGTATATAGTCATTTCCACCCGTGGTAAATCCCTTCACCACGTCTTCCGTTTGTGTTTTAGCAGTCAAAAAAAATGATAGGCACCTCTTGCATTTGTCTCTCTTTATTTCATCGGCGATCGCAAAACCGTCTTTATTGGGGCAGCATCAGCATCCAGCACGCAAAATATCCGGTTTTGATTTCCTGAAAAGTTCACGAGGCCCTGGCACCATCGCTTTCCATGATCACCTCAAAGCCGCGGCTTTCGAGGCTTTCCTTCTGACGATCTGGCCCAGAAACACCTCGTCTTCCACATAAAAACTCTTTGCTGCACTCATACGATCACAATAATATTGGTATCAGCAGTCAGCATTCTGCGTGACAATGTAATAGTAAAACTGGTTCCAATACCTTCATGGCTATCCACTAGTGATATTTCCGTTAGCGTTGGCGAACAACCCTGCCCTGATATAGGCTCAAGCCAAGCCCATATCCCTTAGCATTATGCATATCACCTGTCGGTACGCGAAAGAATTTTCAAAGATTCTTTCTTTCGTAAACAGCAGGTATGCCAATGCCGTTATCAGTTACTTTCATCACCAAATTGCCTGCCTCTTCATTTAATTCTACATGTATATCCGTATTTCCTTTACTATATTTCAAATGCATTGTCCAGCAGGTTAAACACAACACTCAGGAAGTGGAGGCGATCGCCTTTTATGTTAGTGTCGCCATTGGCATCTACGGTCACGCGGGCATTGTGTTTTTCAATTTGAAGCCGGAGTGAGGCTATTACTTCATTCACCACCTCCTTCAGGTCAAACAAGCTAAATTTTACTTCTATTTCTCTTTTTCAAGCATGGAAAGTTTCCAGCACCTTATCCACGAGCAAACCCAGTCGCTGCAATTCATTTTGCGAAATATCAAGGTATTCTCTTTGTACGCTGCGGATCTTGTATAGCATTAAAATTTTTCAATGCTTCAATAGCTACGCCTACTGTAGCGATCGGGGTTTTTAATTCATGGGTGATATTGCTGATCAGGTCATTCTTCATTTGATAGCCAATCGTTGCTGTTTTAACAGACTCCGGTACAGTAACACGAATGCAAACACCGTAATACCGACCAGGAAAACAGAAAAAGAATGGGCAGTAATATTTGCCGGACGAGATAAGGGAATGTATTTCCCAATTTGAGTTTGTATCCCGATACCGGCAAAAAGCGGTCGCGGCATTAATTCATCCTCTTCTCCAGGCAGCCTTTCTTTTGCCGCAGAATGGTGAAGGGCAGATCCAGTTTTTCCTGTTTTAATGTTTGCCTGAAGGATGCTTCCAGCAAAGTAGCAGGAATAGAATCGGTAATTAGTGAATCAATTTTTATTTTAAACCGCTCCCCCGATCATTATCAAAATAATATGGTATTGACTTCAGTAATCATATCCCTGCTACTGTCGCGGCTCCGTGACTCTGAAATGCTGATTACCCTTCCCTGGCGGGGTTTCCCGGCAGATTGTAAACTGTCAGCGGAAGGGTTATTTCTGTTTGACTTCACCAGCACATCTTCATTTACATTTACTTTATGCACGGAATCAAAAACATATTGCAATTTGTCCTTGTTTTCTCTTAATCCACCAGGTGTATCGGCCTTCAAAGAAATAAATATGCCTGTGTTCTTGTCGAGATTAGCTGTTGAGTCACCGGGTCTTTTCTTGATTAAACTTGCCAATGAGCCTTCGCAGTATGAAAAGGAAAGGGAACTCTTGACGGGTTGGTTAAAGATTTTGTCTTTAGTTCCTTTGGCCATTGAGCTGTCTGCCGTTAACAGGATGCTCCATTTTTCCTCGAGCAACGAGTCCTGCAATCGTTCCGGACAGTTTCATTAAAAGCGCATCTGTTCTTACCTCTACCGCTTTCTTTTCCCTGCCATAATTATCCTTAATCCAGTAAGCCTGGAAGCCGGTGATAGCCAGGATCACCATGCCCATCAATATAGCCTGCCAGCGAAGTCTCGCTCATTCGTTTGCCAATTGCTTTCTACAAATGTAATTCAATGCCATCCCCGATCACATCCCTTTAACCTTTATTAACCTTAAATCAAGCTGTGTTAACTTCCTCGTGGCTGCAGGTTGCATTAGTTTTGAAAAAACGCTCATTTATGATTAGGCTAATGTTATCATTTTTATCCATCATCACCATAACCTGGTGCAGGCGCAGCAAAAAGAAGGTAAGATCATTTTCCAGCGAACAATACAAATGCAGATCGTCACCAGCGATGGCGCCTGGCCTGGACGGCCAGGAGCATGCCGCACACCAGGACGGATAAATTTGAATTGAATTTTGCCAATGGGCAAATGATCTGGAAACAAATGGAGAGATGAAATGGAAGATGATAACGCGGGCGGCGAAGGTGGCAATGGAATTATGATCCGCGCGATCGGCGGGGGCGATGATGCCGTGTTTTGTGATTTCGAAAAAGCGCGCAGTGTCGAAGCCAGGGAATTTTTGAAAAAGGTTTTTGATCAGCGACAGCATCCGGCGCGGCAACTGGAAACTGAGTGGATGAAACCAAATCAATTCTAAACCATTTGTGCAGAAAGGCGGTCTCGCAACGCATTGGTAAACGGATGATGATGACAATGGACAATGGCAAAATGGAACGTAAGGGAAATGGACGATACCTCCATGGTGGTTGCCTGGTTTACCACCGATATTCCCAGTGCCAGCCGGACCTGGAAATGCAGGGACAATTGCCTAGGTATGATATTATCAATGGAAACCGATAACGGAAGAGTTGTTTACAACGCCCTTGAAATCTCTCCAAAACCAGATATTGCTGCCATTAAAGAACCAACCAAAGGAAAAAAAGTAACTCCGGAAGAGTTTGCTATAGAAAGGAATAAGCTGATGGACGAAATGGGAAGGAAGAATAACCAGGAGGAAATTTCAAGATAAGGATAAATTAAATTTCAATAGGCATAAACGCTAACGCCCTTTGCAACTGCAGGGGCTTTTTCATGCTGAAGGAGCCTTGATGAGGTTTCATAAATTGCATTTTCAACTTTCCTCGATCCTTTTTGTTCAACCGCCTTAATTTAGTAATTTTTGATGTATGGCAAAGGCTAAAAAAACCACTCCCAAAGGGCATCGTTCAGATAAGTACGATGAAAAGCTGGCAACAAAAGGCGGCGTTGAGAGATATAATTAAAGGTGGTCAAAGAGAATAAGAACGATAAAGAAAAGCCTGGCACAACACGACCTGGATGATTATCAAGAATTAGATGAAAGAGAATTGGGCGGTGAAGGATGAATAAAAGAAGGCTGGTTTGTGGAATCTTGCATCAAGATGACTGGAAGTAGCCATATTTGTCTCATTAGGTTGCTGACCTTAAAAGCTGCCAAACTCTTTATTTTACTATCCCGTAATGATTTTTACATCTCCTCTTTCACCTCCACCCAATCCTGCTTTGGTCAGGCTATAGTGTGAAGGTGAGTATCGCGTATCGACGACAGCGAATTCACCCCTTTGAATCCTCAATATAGTTTTGGTTGCGTTGTACGGTTGATGCCTGACATTTTGATTTAAGATATCATTGACGCGCAGTTTCAGTTCCCCCTGGTTGAACTTCAAAAACAGTTTGCTCAAGCGCAGCGCCCCAAAGTGGCACATGGACATTAAAACCGTCAGCCCGTTGGTTATTGATCGAATAACTGAAGTCGGTACTGAAGTATATTCCTTTGCAAGTGCCAGCTGAATTCGGCTTCATAGAGCTGGAGAAAAATAATTGGTATTCAATTCCGGTTGCAATGAATACTTTGTTTTATTGTAGTCTATCGCCGCCATCAGCGACAGGTCGACCTTTTCCATAGGATTCACGTCAATACCGAACTTCCGTCGGTCCCGGCACTGACCGTATGAATAGCGTTAGCAAGGCCATTGATAAATTGTGTTCCTTTATAATATGCCAGGCTTGAGCCGACACTGAAACGAGCCTTTCAGATATCTCGCCGGCAAACCTACGTTGACATCTCCAGTTAAGATTATACACACCATCTACATTCACCGGCTTTGTTACCTGACACCTGAAGGATATAAGTGTATCAGAGTTAATCGATCCCTTTGTTGCCGGGCAATGGCTCAGGCTGGTGGTGCCAAAGCACCGAAATGCTGCTGTTCTTAAACGTGGTTTTTGCTGTTCATATGGTTTATTCAGTAACGGGTTATGAATTCAGAATTCCTGCCCTGCAGGCGGGATTTCCTCTCTTTATCATGTTCAGTACATCGCTGATGTCAGGCATCGCGGCCGCAGTCAGTGTTACTGCCGGTTGGTTGGTGAACGATCTGCCATAGTAATTAACGGTGGAGGTTTTACTGCGCGCGCACGCGCACGCGCACGCGCGCGCACTTGCCCGCGCCGGTAAATCGAGTTGTGCTGGAACCTCGCAGTGGGTAAGAAATCAGCAAAGTCTTTCGCAATCTGCACTGAATCACCTAACATCAGCCGACATGAAGTTTTCCATCCCAGAAGCTCTGCGTTCTGCCAGACTAAGCCCGGGCGGCATAATCAGGCTATCCTTCTCTATTTGCTGGTCGAAGGCGGAATGCGGCCTGCGCGTTAGCGGTAGCTGCAGCCATTCTCATAATCATTTCGTCAACGAAATGATCGACATGGCCGTATTTGCCGGTAGACTGATGCTGGCCGTCGCATAAGTGTTATTTTTTCAGCGCGTCACTGGAGCGCATTACTCCTCCCAGCGCTGAATTCCGACAAAGAAACGTTGAAAACGGGGTTCGGTATAAACGATTCTTGCATTATAACCACGCGAGATCAAATCGTTAGTTTATGAACTGTTGATTAATGGAATCAGTTGTTCCCTGGCGTGCCTCCATGGGTCACAAACTCATCGATCGATTTGAAACTTCGGTCGCCATCGTGTTGCCATTCACTAAGTTGCTTGCAGGCTTCAGCGAGAATCGTCCTTCCTCGTCGCCTGAATTTCTTTCGGAACAACAAATCACTCCTGAAATCATATCCGGCCGTCGCCGTCCTGTTATTACTATAGCCTTTGTTGCTTTGCTTTAGCCCATCACTCCCCAAACCGCTCGTAACCGGTGAGTGAATTGCCATTCATGTTTGTCGATACCCCAGCGGTTGGCGTGATATCTTTCAGTATGGATCGGTGGTATCGCCAATGAGGTAATCGAAGCTTCAATCCTGTTAGGCGGTGGCTGCCGTTACCGCTTATCACTTAGTGAATTTTGACAGGCTTGTATGTAGTCAAGTGGAGTGCGGGTAAAGATATACTGATCGCTGAACCTCCGCCATAATGACTCCTGGGATTTCTATAATGGTCACAAAAATAATTGCTGGTGAAATCGTGGATCCTGGTCCCGATAGTACCATTATTATAATTCAGGCCGCCGCCCCAAATGGTGCAGTATACCGCCGTTGTTCCTGTTTCCCATTCCCTGAGTTAGGGTCGCCGCCCCTTTAATATCGATATTGATCATTTCCCGTTACTCACCACGCATCATCCTGCTAAGCCCTAATTCCAGGTGAAATTCACTCAGTATCCATAAATGAAAGCGCTCTCAGGTACAAGTGGTATTGCCATTTGCCATCCCGATAGAAGCGGCACACTTGACGGGCCCCTTTGAATGAGTTAACATTGAACCTTCCCTCAAACTCTGTTCACCGGTTCCTGCCCCTGCCCATAACTCTTCCGCAAAGCGCGCTCTTCTTTTTTGTCTTTCTTGAGCTTTCAAATTAATGGTCTTTTCACTGTTACCATCATCAAAGCCCGGTCATTTGTGCCTGGTCGCTAGCTTATCGTATGACCTGCACTTTATCGACCGCGTCCAGCCGGCAGGTTTTAGTGGCCATCTTAGGATCATTTCAAAAACTCTTTCCCATCTACCAATACTTTGTTTACGTTTTGTCCCCGTGCCTTTGGGTACCATCTTTGGCTACCTGAACGCCGGGTAATTTTTCGGCAACTGCTCCACGCTGGCATTGGGTTGTGTTTTAAAAGATCCAGCATTGTACTGTACCGTATCTCCGACCAGCATAACTGGCGGCGCTTCATTGGTCACGGTTACTCGGGCAAACATGGTACGGTCATTCATCACCCAGGTTTCCGAGATCCACCTGCTTAGTAATTTCCGTGATGCGTAAAATATTTATTGCCGGTATTGTGGTACGCCACATGGGTGACGAGCAGCCGGCATTCGCCGGGAGGAATGTTATCAGAGCGTGAACCGTCCGGAATGATCGAGAGTCATCGCAAAGTGAGCAGAGAAGAATCTTTTCTGATCAATACCGTAATGGTAGCATCCGCCACCGGGTTTGGGATAAAGTATCGTAAGCCACGCCTTACCAACCATTTTTGTGCCAGCTTGAAAGAAACACAGAGAAAAATAATATGGAAGAGAAAATAAGGTTGTCTCATAACCGGCGCGCGTTGAATCGAGCGTTACAAAAATATTCTTGTCAAAATGAAACCGGTGGTTAATCTGGATTTCTTTAATGTTAATCAAGGTTAATAAATGGCACCAGAAGCGGAAAGGGCAATAGTAACATGCAAGATCACCTACGACCTGAGGCGCTGGTCTGATTGAATTTTTCACGCAACTAAATTCATTTTTGCTCTGATTCCGCTGGTTTCCAGTATTACTTTAATTAAAAGCCTTTGACCCGGCTTAGTATCAATTTTTGATATCATTAACCCCGTATAGTAAAACTGCAGGTATTTTTTACTGATTTTATCGCGTAACGGTTTGCATTTAACCGGGTTAATACCCCTATTTCGTACCGTTAATATTATTAAATTATTAACTTCATTTTTATACTTTTACTGGTTTATGATGTGCGTTAACCCTCAAACTAAAAAGTCCGTTATGAAAAACAAAAGTATTGTACATTTTCCCACGAAGAGGCGAAGATCTATCGCAACTACTACAAACCTTCTCTTAATCTTATGCGCCTGTTAAAATCTATCTTGTCTGTTGTAATTTTCAGGTTCGTCTCCTGCTGCAGGCACTGTGAGAAGAGAAAGTAATTTCTCTACTAACCCTCTATTATAATTTTAAAGTCTCTGTGATAAGCAGTGAGACTTTTTATTGGTCGTTTACAGTAGCAGAACCAACTGTGTCAGCCTAAGAAAACTGAGGATTAGCTAAACAAATATTCAACATCTTCTCTTGACAAGCTCTTTACAAAACGTTGAATCATCAGCGATCGAGCTCTTTAGCTAAGCGCCCTTTTCTTATCCTGCAGCTGTAAGAATTTTATCTTCAATAGTATCCTTGCAGATCATCCGGTAAGCAAAAATATTTTTGGTCTGGCCGATTCGGTGCGTACGGTCAATCGCCTGTTGCTCCACGGCCGGATTCCACCAGGGATCAACAATGTAGACATAGTCAGCAGCCGTCAGGTTCAAACCAACACCCCCGGCCTTCAGCGAAATCAGGAATACTCTTATGGTCATCGTCGTTCTGAAAATTCTGTATCGCCTTTTCCCTGTCAGGAGCCGACGTGCTTCCGTCAAAATATTCGTATTTTACTCCCAGCTCATCCAATTTTGCCCTGATAAGTGCCAACATACCGAGAAACTGAGAAAACACCAGGGCTTTGTGATTGCTGATATTCTCCGTTATCTCTCTCGCCAGCTCATCCAGCTTTATGGAATGGTTTTCAAATTTTTCTTCTTCATTAATGATGGCGGGCGAATCGCATATCTGTCGCAATTTCATCAACCCTTGCAGAATAGTCAGCTGTGATCGTTGTATTCCCTGTTCCCGTATGGTGCCTAATATCTTATCGCGGAAATCATTCCGATAGGCATCATAGATCCTTCGTTGCTCATCTTCCATTTCACACCACAATATCATTTCCTGTTTATCCGGAAGATCCTTGGCCACCTGTTCCTTTGTTCTCCGCAGGATGAAAGGATATAATATTTTTTGCAAATGCTCTTTGCGATCCTGCTCGCCGAATTTGTCGATTGGTATTGCAAACTCCTGGCGGAAAAATTCCATGGTACCCAGCATTCCCGGATTTAAAAAATGCATTTGTGCGAAAACGTCGAAGGTATTATTCTGTAATGGAGTTCCGCTCATGCACAGAGCGGTGTTTGGCATTCAGCAGGCATGCGGCCTTGGTTACTTTACTCGACGGATTTTTTATTGCCTGGCTTTCATCGAGGATCACATAATCAAAAACTACACTCATCAGCAATTTTATATCACTTGCGCAAAGTGCCGTAGGTAGTGATGGTAATATCATGATCGTCCAATTCCTCTTTGGACCTCGTTCTTACAGGCCCGTGGTGAATCCGGTAGGTAAGTCCGGGTGTGAATTTTTAATTTCATTTTCCCAGTTATAAATAAGCGTTGTGGGACAAACCACCAATGCCTTCAGGCTGCCTTTCTCGTGCCTGTAAGTGATCTAAAAACGATAACGCCTGCACGGTCTTTCCCAAACCCATATCATCAGCCAAAATACCTCCCCATTTGATCTCTGTCAGGTAATTGAGCCAATGGTAGCCGGCTACCTGGTAAGGTCTCAATATTTTTTTCAGGGTTTTTGGCGGTTCAATCTCTTTATGTGGTAGTTAGCTGGCGAATGTTTGCATACTTTTTCCTCCAGCTGAACTACTAATTCTTCTTCATCGCGCGTCTTCGTACAATTGATCCACCACGCTGAGATGGTATCGGGACAGTTTCAGATTGTTGGAATTACCTTCGCCCACCCGAAATAGTAAGGAATATTTTTTCAACCACTCATCGGGCAATATGCCAAGCGTGCCATCATTGAGCTGAACAAATTGTTGTTTGTTTGCCAATGCCCTTTTACTTCGGCTACCGTTACCCGTTGATCACCGAAAACAATATCCACTTTAGCATCAAACCAATCCGTATTACTGCTGATAAAGATCTTTGTTTGCGGCTTGGCCGTGTTGAAACGAAGTTCTTCAACGCTTCAAAGCCAAACACCGGGGTCTTCATATCCTTCATGGCATCGACAAACAGGAAGAACCAATTATTCTTAAGGGCATCTGTTACCTTTCAATGCCAGCGAACCCTGTTTCTTCATTGAGAATAAAGCTTGAATGAAGATTTTGCAATTTTAGAATAAATGCATTCTCCACTTCACGGTTGCGATGCACGATCAGTACTTTATCACCCTGTGGTACCACGATCTCATCACGGTCCTTAGCTCTTGTTTCATAATCCTTTATAAGAAAACGATGGCTGAAAGACGAGATAATCTCCCTTTTCGACTAAAAACAATTTCACTTCCGGATCGCCATCCTTAATTTCCTGCACGATTGATTTGTCAAAATCAACCTGGTGTTCTTTGGCGAGGGGTAAGATAAAATTATGCAGCGCTTTGGTCCATCTCGTCCGGTGACAATTCCATTTTCCCGGAAGGTAAAAAATTGATCTGCCAAATGAACTTCACCTCATTATTTTTCCAGAGATGCATCTGATGGTTGTACAAAAAGACAATGGACTAATGCTCTTCATTTTGGCTCAGGTCATACTCCATTCCGCCTGCCTTTACCCTGCAATGAATCGTGTAATGAGAATTCTTTTAACAAAGAAATGAGGCTTTGCCTCCTGCTTTTATTGACCTGGAGCTGCTTTAGATTATTTTGTTTTAAGAGTCTATTCTCCGAGCAGCAAATGAAACAATGAGTTTTCCCCTGCTCTACCGCCAGTTTTTTTCAGCCTTGGAAGAAAGATATTCAGCCATAAGTTCTTTTGTCTCTGCCGGCAGATCATCTTCCTCCTGGTGAATGATATTTTCCCATATGCCTGAAAATGGAGAATTGCGACTGATATATTTATTGATTTCGGAATCCTGCAGCTTGCGAACTACGGAAAGCAATTGCCTAGTCTTCTTCCGGAAGTTTCTCTGTATCAATATACCGGGTTATATCCGGCTTCTCATATTTCCGGCAAAGCCATCATTTTGATCATTAGGTTCGCCAATCACCGCATCGACCGTAAACCAGGGATAGCTCTTTCTTGTTAAAATTGAAAACAACTCCCAATCTCTGCGTTGTTAGGTTTTCTTCTTCCTGGGTTATGATTGATGGCAATTCGGCTTCCTTCTTTTTCTTTTTGCGGAATGATCACTGACCGGCCGGAACTGCCACAGGCGCAACCCGCCTGATGCTTGCATCCAGCACGCGTAGAAAAGGCTTTACCATCTTTATAGGCGAACTCAAACTTGCCTTTCAGGTCATCATTCAATGAATAGCCATAAGCTTCCAGCAATTTATTTTTATCCTTATCCCAATTACGGATGCTGTCAAAATAATTGGCGCCATGCTTTACGAATATAATTGCAGAAAGACGATTACTTTAGGCAGACAAAGCAGGTGATCCGCATCATCATAATCGGAACTTGGTGTCAAAATTTCGTTCTTCATTCTTACGGATGATTACCGAATAGGTCGATCCATATAGCGTAACAGACGATTTTACGATTTCATTTTCGGCGCTTTCTATAATTCGCTTTTGAGTTTGCAGGTATTGTTCTGCTTCGGTAACAATTTCCGACGAAGAAAGCAAATCCGAAGCATTTTCACTTCAATGGTTTTCATTTTAACACACTCGTGTGGCGCTGGTCGATACTTCACCCCTTCTGCCTGTAATTGCCCCCGGTCCATCATTTCCTGCAATTGAAATAGTGCTGCTGTTTCATGGCGGCAGATGTCCGCCAATATTATATGGGCAACTGCAACGAACCGAAATATCTTTGGGATCCTTAAACCGTTGAATGTTTACTTTATAGTAGGTAGCGTAGCTGTCGTCTTTTACTCTTAACATAGCCGAGCCAAAAGATCGTCATATTCAACCAGCTCCACAAAAACCTAATGAATGAATTTTCTTTCCTCTGCGGATCACTTCGTCGGTTCCATTCGTATAAACATATTTAAGAAGATGTGGTAATGCCATAGTTCAACTTGCAATTGAGCAATATGGCAATTAGCAAAGGCTGCGATATCAATAAAATTTTTATGCATGCCGGACTGTCATTGCTATTGCCGTTGCGTGTTCTTAATGAAAGGTCAATCGGCAAATGTAAAAAGAATGTACCGCGTATTTCCTTATATAAAATAATAAATAAAAAATAAATTTTATTGCTCGGTGATGCCGCAAAAATGGAGTAACTTACAAGGTTTTTAAGCACCTTTTTGGTGCGCATAAATGGTATAAATGTTTATTGCCTGGTTTCATTTTAATATCAGCGTTCCATCCTCATATACCGGCAATACATTTGCTCCATCGCTGGTAAGACAATAGCGAATATCTTTTCCCAGTCCAAAATTCATGAGGCGGTGATAATGTGATGCATCATTCTTCTTCATAAATGCAAAAAGATCTTTTTTGCAAGTTTATACAGGGTTTCAGCTATATGAGAAGAGAATCACAATTGATTGTAAAGTCCTGTCCTACTCTTTCGATGACAGCCCCGGCAAAAAGCATATCCTCAATGTTGACCCGGTCTTTCCATGCAGCACACCCGAGTATTACATTTTGCTTTGCTGACAATTAAGTATTCACAAACCGAAGAAAGATTAGGAAATGATCCGGTGACAATTTGCCGCGCTCCTTTGTCCAGCGCCATCTGCAGGAGCCGGGTACCATTCGTGGTCGTTAGTACCAGTGTTTTCCCACTAATAAAATTCCCTGGGATATTCAAATGAGAGCTGCCAAATTCCAGGCCTTCGGCAATTTGACCATCGTCACGTTCGCCGTAGCAGTAATGCTTCTATTTGCCGGCCTATTTCCATGCGATTTTGTAACGCTATCGACCGGAATAACGCATTTAGCCTCCATTATACAAAGCTGTTGCAATAGTGGAAGTAGCTCTAAGCACATCGATGATCACCACAACGCTGTTGCTAACATCACTACGACTTTTAAAAGAGCCGGGGAAAAAGAAGTGAATAGCGTGGTTTATTATTACTCTATGCAGGCATGGCATGAAATGAAGAAACGAAATTACCGGTTTCAGCCGGGATTAATTGGAAAGGAATTTTCGCCATTTATCGGTTTCGGCAACCTCCTTAAGTACTTTATTTCGTTGTTCGATCAATCGTTTGAGGTAAGTGGTGAGATACAATTTATTAAATAATTTTTCCCATAGTGCCATAAGGAGCTTCGAACTCAACCACGTCAATCATAATCGTGCCATTATCGCAGGGTTTGAAGTGGTGTATATGTTTCATCATCTTGAAGTCACCTTTTACCTGCTCGTCCACAAACATATCTGGTTTCTTCATGTCAATAATCTCTGTACGATAGAATCGGGTCTTAAATAAATGTTTTGCTTTCCAGGTAACGGTTTCATTTTTTTCAATCAACCCAAATCTTATTCCGGCTGACTGCTTCTTCCTTATGTTTGTTCATCGGATTGTTTGTGCACATCAATGTTCCGGGCCAGGTCGAATACCCGGCTAACCGGCGCTGCTATAAAGGTCGTGAGATGAATGGTGAGGCATAGATTTTTAAGAAATTAAATTAGTCGGCAGTATCATAGCAAAAATCCAACCATTTTACTCATCAGGAGAATGGCATTTTGGCAATTTTGGCCTGGAGTAGTTTATCTCTTACTTTGATAAAAATAGGGGTATCTATAGCGGCAAACGCAGTACGGACATATCCGATGCCGATTGCTTTGCCAAGGCTTGGTGATTGAGTTCCCGATGTTACGGCGCCAATGACGGCTCCTCCTGATCTTTAATTTCATACACCATGCCTTGGTATGCCTTTATCTATCATTTCAAAGCCCACTAGTTTTCGCTCGGGACCAGCAGTCTTTTGTTTTTCTAATATCTCCTTTGCGATAAAGTCTTTAGTGAATTTTGTGATCCAGCCCAGGCCTGCCTCAAGCGGTGAGGTGCTGTCGTCAATATCGTTTCCACGTAAAGGCAAAACCCCATCTCCAGCCGAAGCGTATCTCTTGCTCCGAGACCCACAGGTTTTATTCCCTGCGTTGCGCCAGCATTAAAAATTGCATCCCATATTTTTTGCGCATCATCCTCTTTGTTTTCAAAATATATCTCCACTCCACCCGCCCCGGTGTAACCCTGTAGCACTGATCAATACATTTTTAACGCCGAGCAAACTCGCCTTTCAGGAAAGTGTAATACTTCAGGTTGAGTATATCCATACTCGTGAGTGATTGAAGAGATCTTCGTAGCATTAGGGCCCTGTACCGCAAGCAGGCAGGTTTTACTCAGAAATATCATGCATCTCGGCATTCCATTTATTGAATCTGCTGATCCATTTCCAGTCCTTTTCAATATTTGATGCATTTACCACCAGCATATATACTTTATTTTCTTCTATGCAATACACCAGCAGGTCATCGACAATTCCTCCATTCATCATTTGGCAGGCAACTGTACTGGGCCTGACCGCTCTTCAATTTTGCCGCATCATTAGCTTGTGACAAGTTGAATAAGATCCAGCGCATGTTCGCCTTTTAAAATCAAATTCCCCCATATGGCTCACGTCAAATACACCGGCATTTTTTGTCGTACTGCATGTTCGTCGTTGATACCGCTGTAGCTTATCGGCATATTATAGCGCGGCAAAGCGCGGCCATCTTTTGCACCAAAGGACTTTGTGCTTTTCGGCAAAGGGGTGTTCTTCATTCTGCTGTGATAATTAGGTTGGCAAATGTAAGAAACTGTTTGTCTACCCAAAGTATGCCTGCACTTTAGGTCAGGAGTGGGCTGCGCAACAGATTAAAGTACGGCATACTTAACCGCTATTTGTCCCAAAAGCAAATGAAGCGGAAAGCGAACCGGCATTTGCGTTGCTTTCCAATGCGGCTTGATTCGTTTTATTAGTTCAGGAACCGGGTTACTTGTTTTCGGCGTTAAATTTTTTAATCCGGACCACGTGTTTAAATATCCCTCAGACTCTTCAAGGCTCCATCTGTATTCAATATTAAAAGAGGAGCTTCTATTTTTTAAAAGGAAAGGGAATATTGCGGTATTCGTCGTCCCACATATTTTCGTTCATCGTCCCAGTAATTATGACAGAATGTTATAATGAAGATCTTCAATCAGTGCGTCTATTTCCTTTGAGATTGCGCAACAGCGAATATGTCCACGCAGCCAATATCGCTTCCGGTTTTCCAATTCTTATCACTTCTGCATAAAATTCATCAAAATTAAACCAGTGTAATGCCTGGGAAACTGTGATAAGATCAAAACTGTTATTGAGAAAAATTGTTTGCTCTGCCGGCTGAACAGAGTAAAAAATATTACCGGCCTGGTAAGCTATTGTCCAGCTCGCTTCCGACTGATATCCGTGGCAAACACTTTATTAAAGTGGGGCGCCAATCCTTTGGCCGTTTGGCCGTTGCCGGTAGCGCAGTCCCAGGCCATATCCTTTTCTTTTACCTGGGCAACAATGAATTCAAACAACTCAGGCGGGTAAGACGGGCCGATACCTTTTGGTAATGGTCTGCCTGTGATGAAAAGTTATCCCTTCATGGCATAAAGTTAGTTGTCCAGTATTTTGCAACATCGAACCCGTGATTACTCTAACATCTGAACGCGACAAACAGTTGCAAAAATCCAGTCATTCTTAAAGAAAACGCCTGATCAACCTTAACCTGCGTCGGGAATCTACCAAGGGTGAATTGCTTATTTTAAAACATGATAACGCTATGAATAAGATATTAATTACACTGTGTTTAATTTTTGATGGCAACTTCCGCCTATGCTCAAAAAGTTACCGGCTGCATGGCTTCAAGGTATCTCTCCACGTTCGCTGATAAAACCCAAATTTAATTCCGTATATGAAGCAAAGAGATATCCTGCGCCAGTATGCTTGAAAGTATTCAATGGCAGGGAAAATTTCAGCGTCCGGGAGCAATATGGGATCAGAAATGCTTACGCCACTATCATTAATAGCGTCCGCTGGATAGTAGTACGACAATGATTTTCTTGAAGACATAGATGCCTACACCGCGCCACGAAATGGGCATCCATCCAGCGTATTGGCGCATGAAGTGGGGCATCATTACCACAATCATGTGGTGAATAGCGGGAGCGGCACGCCACCCAAAGAACTGGAAGCCGATAATTTTTCGGGATTTGTTATGGCCAGGTTGGGGCACCCTTCAACAATCAGTTGCCGCCATGAAGGCAATTGCTTCAGACAAGGCCAGCGCTTCGATCCGGCAAAAAGCGACAGGATAGATGCGATAACCAAAGGGTGGAATTCGGCCGCGGGAGCAACCAACCAACAAGCCCGCCAACAACCGAGCTACCGCAGGCTCCGACTTCCGCCGGATAACATCCAACCAGTCACGGAATCCAGGAAATACAAATCCGGCGGATGACCCAGTTGGATCGGGCTTTCTGTTCAAAGCAATAAACCAGAAACTGTCTCTACTAGGTGACGATGGGAAAAATTTTCAATCGACGGAAATAAAGCCGGGCGAAACTTTTGTCTTTAAGTTCGAGATCTATAATTACGGCTGGCTTCGCCTGAAAATATTATAATGGTTACCGCACTTTTAAGCTATCGCACGGAAAAGATTATTTGTATTGATTTGGAACCGGCGAACCGAACAACTGGACAGTGGCTGAAGTGCCGGAGTGATACGTTCGTAACAGCTGCAGGTTCTGAAAAATATAACGACTGAACCCAGCCATCTGCCGCTCATAAACAAAGGCCCGTTGCCGGAACCTTTGCCTATCCCGATTGAGCGGGATGTTCGACTTCAACCTAGTTTAAAAACTATGTCCTGATCAATGAAGAAAACTGCGGTGGGAGAAGAAGCTCAAAGCCTCATCTCTGCTTTGATCCCCGTCCAACCTCTCAGTATTTCCCTGAAGCCGGTTTTGATTTGTCTTTCTTTTAATTCTTCCAGTTCTTTTAATTCTCTGTTTTTCTTTCAATTTCTTGCTGAATACGCAAACTGTCACCGTCATCCATGCACACGGTAATCATCATCCAGACCGGATAACACCGCTTCCTGAAACCTCTTTGAGGCTGCCATCAATTCCCATGACATAATCAACCCCCGGGACGGAACCATGCTCCAATAATCATCGTCAAACATCTATGTCTCATTCCCTGTTTCTGCGACAAGGTTCTTTTTACCGGATGTTGTGGGGTTAAGTTTATCATTCACCGATTCATCAAACCTGATTTTCTTACCAACGGGCACCTGCTATTTCAATTCCTACCTGTTGACCGCGGTATTTGCTGGTCTTTATCAATAGCAAAATCCGTTTCAAAGGTCCAGTACACTATCCCTGGATGTAAACAGAATATTGTATTTTTCGCCCTTTGGAATGCCTCCTCCTGGTCTCTGCCATAACCATATTTTTAACAGTGGCATGATACTGAGAATCCGGGCTGGCTTGAATATGAACTTTACAAAAGACAATTTCAGTGTATCATCTGTAAAGGATCCCCATCCTTCGCTATCGTCATGTGATCCAGCCAAACTGCCGAGTGCTCCAACTGGGGCTCGGATACAGCGACAATCATTTTTCCATTTGATGGTTGTGTAATAGAGACAGCGGTATCTCTTAATTCATATTCTCTCTTCAGATCTTTACTTATAGTGGTTGCAAATAATATCGGCGGCTACCCACCTCGACCAAGCCATAGAAAAGCAAAAGTCCAGCCGAGATAACTGTTGCGGGAACGGACGCCGATAAATGCGACGCACCAGCCAAACTATTATACCAATCAGGGCACTGCGAAAAAGAATACTACTGTTCCCCATGCATATAATTGTTGCCATTTGCACTGAGTCCATAAAAAGTTATTGACAGGCCACCATGCAATACCACCGAATATTAAAGCTATCAGCGGCGGCACACAAATAAACCAAAGGCAATCAGTACCGACAATGAACAAAAAGAATACGCTTAAATAAAACACCAATAGCATGAGCCCTAATCCACGTCCGCCACTGCGGGCCGTCTCACCCACCTCCCTGGCGAATGTTTTCCTTTGTGTATGAAATTGTTTTGCTTTAGTGCCGAGGTTTTGAGCAGATACTGTTTCACCTCTTCACTCCATGTTTTCACCCTGTCTTTTTACACTACCCAATCCCTTCCTGTACGTTTTGGCGGATGGTATTAACGTCGACTTTTTCGCCACGCATTTCCATTTTTCGTAGTTCGTTCTTGCCACAGGCAATACCATCCATAATATTACGTAGGCAATAATAAACGTTCCGCTAAGTGAACCAACAACTATATTGGGAAAATATCAAAATCACCATTCAAGGCACCAACTCGAAAGACGTACCAATATCGGAGCCGCAAAACATGATACGTATAGTAGACGCTCTGCAGATGTTGAAGTAAGCCAGCCAGGCCCCCGGCCACTCCGGATATAACCTTATCGTCGGGATTACGATACAACCTTTTTTCCGCTGTAATTCTCAATATCTTTTTGGGGCAGTATTATCCACATAAAAGAATATAGGCCTTAGCAGATCCAAGGCCAGAATCCACCGAACGTGCTAATCGCGGAACAAATTTGCTCGCTATCGCTTCGGATCAACATTGAGATAAGCTGCAATCCCACTGCACACAATCTCTCCTATGAATTTATCGCTGCTATCACGATAAAGTCTTTCGGTGGTCCCTGGTTTCTGTATAAGAAGATTGCTGTTGTTGTCCTGCCTGGAGAGTGTGTCGGTTGGCTCGGCAACCGCATCAAAATCTTCAGGTCTTCCCATTATGGCAATGATCTCTTCTTCCACGTCAGCTTCTGTTACACAGGCAGCGCCTCTTGACGAACTCTATCGCTCATCGAAAGCTCAGCTATGCGGCTTTCAATATCGTTTATGATCTCGTCCCTGCCTTCCTCGTGAGAAAAGTATCGGCGAAGAGCTTCCCACATACGCCTGCAACTTCTCGTTACGCCGAGTCCTCTATTGGCGTTACCCGGCCGCTGAGGTTAATGTTTATGATCTTTTCATGTCTTCGAAATTTATTGGTTGAAGCAGCTTGTTTAGTTGACTGGTGCTTCTCTGGTACTTTTATTGGTAGAGGCATTTGCACTCCGTTGGACAATTCATTCAGGTCTGCTCCAGCTCCTGGTAGAACCTTTCGCCGCCTTTTTCAGTTAGCGAAAAGTACTTGCGGGAGGTCGGAATTGCCACTTGCTTTCACACCCAGCGGTAAGTTAACATTTCCGCATTTTTCAGGCGGGTCAGTAATGGATATAAAGTGCCTTCCAGGATCTGCAGGTTGGTAGCCCGCATCTCGCTTCCACACTATATCACTGGGGTAGGCCTCGCCCCCGGCGGATAACGGAAAGAGTGCCAAACTCCAGCTATCCCTCAGCCTCACATCTGTGGCTCTGCGTGTTTTTCAATATTCATAAGATTCCCAATTTTTTTCGTATATGCATTATGTTTCCTTTTCGTCGGTTATTAATGTGCATAGCTGATCACTCTCGTGATCTTCCATTCTCCAAGCCGTCTTTCTTTTGCCATACATGGACAAACTTAAAACGTCCCGCATTGCTGCCTACCATTTTCCATGATAGACAAAGCGGTATGTGCCCCGATTCGCTTGGCGCCATGTCCCGGTATTGGATACACTTCAAGAGAGTGCCCTTTTACCTAGTCTCTTCTTAATTGGGGTCATCGTTGTTTTGCCGTTGTTTGCCATAAACTCGATGGTGTGCCAGTCGTAATTGAGTCAAGCCACTCTTTATCGCAGATAAAAACTCCAGGTCACACCTGCCAAAAGGGTTTTAAATTTTTCAACATCCCGTGAATTAAATGCATTAAACACTACACTGTCCGTAGCGAGCGATCTCCTGGTATAAAGCAAGAGTTGCCGATTTCCTCCTCGTTCGCCGTTTGAGCATTTACAGAATCGACCACGATCTAGAATGGCCGTGCGCTGAGGTGAATTTCATTAAAGGAATTCTCTTGTTTTCACGCCCAATTTTGATTTGTTGCACCAAAGATAGGGTGATATTTGGTACTTGCTGCAACACACAGTACCTGCCTATAAACGGAGCTATTTGGACGTAGCACATAAAATGAACTGGTACTACTGATGATTTTTAAAAAGAATTTATAGTGCTTTTATAAATGATAAATTAAGTTTATGGTGATGTTTTCAAAGAAAAAGAACCATGAACCATCAAGCTTAGAACGGATTTACCGGCAGGCGGAAGCAGGAAACCATTTCCGGCAATGCAATTTCAACGCTATTTTTGCGGGCAGCATCTTTGCCGGGTATTATTGCCGATCTGGCGGTGGAGCTGGTTACGGGAGTTATTTATTGGCTACAGAATGCGGCAAGAATATCAGGCAGATCATGGCTAACTCGATAATAGCGAGGAAGCAATCGACTATGTGCAAAAATTCTATTCGCATATGGCAAGATACATTTTGAGCTGAGAGACGTTTTGCAATTTCGGACGAAATTGGCGCAACCAATGCGGTGATTGGTCTCGAAACAATCAGTGACACGCTGCGGAACCGGAGGCGATTTGTCAAACTTTTTTCTTCAATGCTGGTAAAAGGCGGACGATTTATTGCATCAGCACCAGTGATCTCCCTCAATGGATGCCAATCCTTTTCATCAGGCCGATTTTACTGCTAGTATCTTTTAAGCAACTTTTCACGTCGGCTGGCCTGGCTGAAATCGACTCACTGATCCAAAATTCAGCAGTACACACGCTTTTTCAATGATATCAAAAAAAAAAAAAAAAGAAGGGAAGAGGCGGAGATCATGCGGAGAGGATTGGTCAAAGCTTATTACCTGTGAAGAATCCCAGTAAATTTTTCACGCGGTTAAAATCATTAATAGCAGACGGATTTACCAATAAATGTATCTTGTGGTTGTCTTTGAAAAAAAATGATGCCGCCGGCACCTTAAACAAAACAGTTTTATTGATGCGATCTTCGCTGCTGGTTTGATTACCACCGTGCTTCATTATTGATCTTTAATCCACGCTTTTCTGCGTCTTCTGTTTTAAATGGCATATTTCTTCACGTTGTTGATCAATATCTCATCAATATATCGATGACGTTTCTATACGATGCCTCTTCCGTTGATTTTATCAGCAGCATAAGTCCGTCGCTCTTATTGTTAGTTTAGCTCCAGTTGACGCTTCTGTTGAAGAATGGCTCTCGCAATACAACGGAAGAAATATTCGTTTTAAAAATTTTATTCGCTTAATTGCATCTTCAGCTTCCCGGTAGTAATAAATCCTGTCGCTGCCGGCTAGCAGAACCGTCAAGTGCACTTGAATCCCCTAATGACATTGGCGTGGCCGTCCTTTGGCATATTAAGTGAAGCCGACCTTGGCTTACTTAATTCGGCGGTCATTACGAAAAGCTGATCACATAAAATCCCAGGTCAACCATTGGGGTCATATCTATTCTGGTTTTGTGTTTTCAGGTTTTTCACGCCAGCTTTGCGGCGGTGATTACCTTCAGCGTCGATTGAAGTCATATCATTTTTTCATTGAGACTCGATCAGCAAGTATTTCCATACAAAGGCAAATCAGGGCCTAAATATTCTTCTTAAGGTGGGCATTGTTATTGCTACTTTGCAGCAAAACACTGCTGGTTATGAAAAAATCATCATCCCAGCGGCTTTTCTCCAGCTGCTTTAAACGCCTACCCATTATGCTATGGACATGGCATTGGCAATAAACTGGGAGTCTTCACTCGTTGCACATTTATCAATTACCGATTAGCGTTACTGATGCTCCCCTGGTGCTGGTATCGGTGGATGAGTTGAAAGAAAATGCAGAAAAAACTGGCCAAACTCAAACAGGACCTGGAACATATTTCTTCCGGCAGACTTGAAATCAATACCGAATCCGGTTAAGGCGTTTAATGGATGAACTGGAAGATTGTTGTACCAGGATACAACCCTTTGCCGTGGTGATGGGAACAAGAGGGCATTCAGCTGTTGAAAGAGCTTTGTTTGGAAGCAACACCCTTTCTGTGATCAAACACCTGACGTGGCCGGTAATATGCGTGCCAACCGGTAAGGAGTATGGCCCGGGTATCAAACAAGTGGGGCTTGCCTGCGATTTTCGTGAAGTTTTGGAAACGACGCTCGTTTCCGTAATCAAAATTTTGTCAAGAAGTAAAGGCTGAGCTGCACGTATTAAATGTAGATCCCGAAAACAACCGGCAAAAACAGAAACTCCAGCACGAGGTAGTATTACTTCAAACTGCACTGGAAGATATAAAACCCCAATACCATTTCATTCATCACAAAGACGTGGAAGATGGCATTAATGAATTTGCCGAAAACAATAATCTTGATATGATCATTGCCATCCCCAAAAACATAAGCTACTGGAAGGCTGTTCAGAAAAGCTCGACCAAGCAATTGGTATTTCAATCGCATGTGCCGGTAATGTGCGTGCACTGGGCTAAGAGATCAAAGAGAAAAGGAGGTAAAAGAGTCTTTCTCCAATATATTGTGTTGCAATCAGAAAAACATCCGCAACACCAGCTCTGTTCTCTTCTCTCATTCTCTTAGCTCAAAACTCCGCACTCTTTGGTGTCCTTGGAAATGCTATCACATCTCGTATATTAGTCATCCCGGTAACAAACTGCACCATTCTTTCAAAACCTAATCCAAAGCCGGCATGAGGTACAGTGCCGAAACGGCGCGTATCGAGATACCACCATAGTTCGTCAGCCGGAATATTCATTTCTTTCATCCGGGTTTCCAATTTATCGAGCCTTTCTTCTCTTTGTGAGCCACCCACCATTTCGCCAATACCCGGCGCCAAGTATGTCCATTGCCGCCACGGTTTTGCCATCATCGTTCTGACGCATATAAAATGCTTTTATCTCCTTTGGATAATTGATCAATGTAACGGGCTTTTTAAAATGTTTTTCTAACCAGGTAGCGTTCATGTTCGCTCTGCAGATCCATCCCCCAGCCGGTGATCGGGTATTGAAATTTCTTTTTCTTATTATGATTGCTCTCTTTTAAAATATCAATAGCTTCCGTATATGTAATGCGTTCAAATTTATTATTAAGATACAAATTCCAGTCTTTCAATCAATCCCATTTCACTTCTTTTATCCTGGGGAAGCTGTTTTTCTTCTTCTGATAATCGTTGCGCCAGAAATTCCATGGTCTTCTCGGTTGTTGTCTATTACATATTGTATAAGATACTTTATGAATTCTTCGGCAAGATCATGCATTATCTTCCAGATCATAGAATGCCATTTCAGGCTCTATCATCCAAAACTCGGCGAGATGTCTGGCTGTATTTGAATTCTCCGCACGAAAGGTTGGGCCGAACGTATAAATATCTCCAAATGCTGTAGCGCCAAGCTCTACCTTCCAATTGTCCGCTCACGGTAAGATTGGTGGCTGCGTCCAAAAAATCCTCTTTAAAATTGATGCTGCCGTCATCATTCTTTGGGGTGTTATCAAATGGTAATGTCGTCACCCGGAACATTTCGCCGGCACCTTCCGCATCACTGGCAGTTATGATGGGAGTATGCATGTAGATAAATCCTTTATCATTAAAAAATTTGTGTACCGCAAATGCCAACGAATGCCGGACCCGAAATACCGATCCGAATGTATTGGTGCGAAACCGCAGATGAGCTATTTCCCTCAAAAATTCCAGCGTTGGCCGGTTTCTTAGCTGAATTGGATATTTTTCTGCATCGCTGTCGCCGAGTATTTCAATGCTAGTTGCATTTAAATCCATCGTTTGTCCCTTGCCCAGGGAAGCAACAAGGTTTCCGCTTACTTTTAATGACGCCGATGTTGTGATCCGTTTCAACAGCTCATCATCAAACCTGCTCGAGTTCGAGTACCACCTGTAAGTTAGTATTAGTAGAACCATCGTTTAACGCAACAAACTGATTATTACGGAAAGTTCGCACCCATCCCATTACTGTTACCTGCTGGCCTTCAGGCTCCTGCTTTAGCAGTTCTTTTATCTTTACCCGGCTTATTGAACATATAGCTTATTTTAAGGACGGCAAAAGATAAACTCGCTAAATGGAATGGGAGTGTTTCAGGGAGAAATACTTAAGTATAACCGGCATTTCCGCAGCACCTTGATAGAGATTAATAATTTTTTGAAAAATAAGCTTTTAACATCTGGTAACTGAATGATCTAAAGCCGAAATTTTTGTTTTTATCGAAAAAGGCCGTATTATTGCAATGGAAAGAGGCTGATAAGTAAATCGTTCTTCTGTTTTATTGGCTCATCAGAACCCTACCTATCCACTCAAATAAACTCAACTTTTCAATTTTTTTCAGATTTAGTGATCAGGCCATTGTGTTAACCTTCAAGATTTTTGTATGTACGACATTTTGCAATTGAACGATATGCTCGTTCCTGAACTGCTCGACATTGCCGAGCAACTCAACATTCCCAATGCTAAAAAATTAGATAAGCAAGGCCTTGTTTATAAGATTCTCGACGGACAGGCTATTAGCCGGCGCCAAAAGCAGCGCCGGTACTGAGGATACAAGGCAAGCGTAAGCGCATTATCAAAGCCAGCACCGCTCACACTACTGAAGAAGCTGTGGTAGAAGATAGTTCGTCCTCCGATAAGAAAGGACATAAAAAGGTCGCACCCGTACATCATGCCCAAAAAAGAGGAAAAGCATCCAATAAAAAGAGGAAGAAAGAAGTTGGATGAAAAAGATGCCGGTGATACACTTGCTGATGAGCAGTCAGAACAAATAACCGACGAACACCTAGTGATCAAATGCAGGAATCGCCTGAGTCGGCCGAGCGCTGAATCAGCTGCGTCCGACAATACAATGGCACCGATCAAGCCTTCTTACCCGCAAAGACGTGAACAAAGTTTCAATATCGAGTTTGATGGTGTTATTCTATCGGAAGGTGTTTTGGAAATGATGCCGGATGGTTATGGTTTCCTCCGTTCTTCTGATTACAACTATCTTATCTTCTCCCGATGATGTATATGTATCTCCATCACAGATAAAACTATTTGGTTTGAAAACGGGCGATACTGTTCATGGTGCAGTTCGTCCGCCAAAAGAAGGTGAAAAATATTTTGCTTTGTTAAAAGTAGATACCATCAATGGCAAAAGCCCTGATGAAGTTCGCGACCGTGTGCCTTTTGATTATCTCACTCCGCTTATTCCCTTTTGAGAAATTGAACCTGTTTACGCTACCCAATCGATTATTCAACCCGGATCATGGATCTGTTTACGCCAATTGGTAAAGGACAGCGGGGATTGATTGTGGCGCAACCAAAAACAGGTAAAGACGATGTTGCTGAAAGCAGTGGCCAATGCTATTGCTGAAAATCATCCTGAATGTTACCTGATGGTTGTGCTGGTTGATGAACGTCCGGAAGAAGTTACCGATATGGAACGAAGCGTAAGAGCCGAAGTGATCGCTTCTACGTTTGATGAGCCTGCTGAAAAACACGTAAAGGTTTCTACCATGGCGCTGCAAAAAGCAAAACGTTTGGTTGAGTGTGGTCACGATGTTGTTATACTGCTCGATTCGATTACCCGTCTTGGCCCGTGCACACAATACAGTTGCTCCCTCAAGCGGTAAAGTATTGTCCGGTGGTGTTGAAGCAAATGCGATGCAAAAGCCCAAACAATTTTTCGGTGCTGCCCGTAAGATTGAAAATGGTGGTTCACTTAACGATTATTGCTACAGCCCTGGTTGATACCGGCAGTAAAATGGATGAAGTGATCTTTGAAGAATTCAAGGGAACCGGTAACATGGAATTGCAACTAGACCGGCGCCTGTCCAACAAACGTATCTATCCTGCCATTGATCTTACGGCTTCATCTACCCGTCGTGATGACCTGTTGCTTGAAAGAGATGTATTGCAACGGATGAACCTGCTACGGGTTTATCCTGACTGATATGAATACGGAAGAAGCCATGCGGGAATTGCAAAACAGGATGAAAGGAACGAAAAGCAATGAAGAGTTTTAGCCTCCATGAATCGCTAAACTTTTATCAATCATATAGTTTAAGCTTCCTTTCCGGGAAGCTTTTTTATTGGCTTTTGGAGAAATACCTGCACAATCTGAGCCGTTTGTTTTCGTTATAGTTGGAAGAAAAATATACCTTAATAAAGACCACCGTCATGAAAACCTTCCAACTGCTTGTTTTCCTGTTATTATTCCCGCTTGTTTTTCATGCTCAAAAGACGCTTACAGGGTTGTGGATTGGTTCCTTGAGCAATGATAGTACAACTTTAAGAAAAGATCAGTCATTTGAAATTGCCCTTACTCAGTACAAGGAAAAAGTATATGGATATTCCCGTAGTAGTTTTATTGTGAATGATACGCTATACTATATTCTTAAACGGGTAAGGGGAAAGATTGACGGCGATGTTTGTGAAATAAAGGACGATGCAATTGTTTCCTATAATTTCCGCGGTCGCCTGGATAAGGGCGTAAGGGTGGTCACTACTTTTAAAGAAGCCTGCAGGATAGCAGTTGGTACCTGAACGGCGACTGGAAAACCAATCAAACCAAAAATATTACGCTATTTCGGGCAAAGTAGAATTGAAGGAAGAAGGCGAACTATGAAAATCAAAAATCTTTCCTCACCTTGAGGAATTAAAGATGGATAAAGATGTTGAGTTTTATGCCAACGCTAAAAAAACTGCTCCGGCATATCAGCAAACGACGCGTAAGGATTTGGCCAAATCAGAAAAACCAAACAGCACCTCTGCCACAATTGAACAAAATAATAATTCTGTTAGTGAACCAATTGTAACGGCGGCAAATAACCAGGAAGCTGTTGCAAAGAAGGAAGAAGCAATACAGGAGCCCGATTTACAGAATACCTCCCTTAAAAAACAGATTTGCCGGCTACTACCTTACAGGCCGATCAAAAGAAAGATGTTGCGGGAAATTTGTCACGACCGGATATAAAAAAGCCCGGAGCCATCTGTTAAAAAGACTGAAACCTGCTATAACGAATGAAGAGGCTGATCTTTTCAAAAACAACAATGAAAAAATCGGACTTGATTACAACAGCAAAGGTATCCGATGAAAAAAAGCCGATATCTGCTTCATCTCAGTCGCCGGTCATCAAAGTGACTGCTACTGCTGCTGCATTTGTGCAGGAAAGAAAAACAGTCCCGCCTCAAATAGTAACATTTAAATCGGACAGCCTGGAATTAACCCTCTATGATAATGGGGAAATAGATGGCGATACGGTAAGTTGTGTTGCTCAATGGAGAAATACTGCTTGCCCGGCAGAGGTCTTAAGGCTACCGCAATTAAGAAAACAATTTACATACAGCCAGGCGATGACGAAGTAGGCCTGGTATTGTATGCAGAAAACCTTGGCAAATATCCGCCCAATACAGGGTTACTGGTAGTTCATGACGGAGATGATGTGTACCAGTTGCGGTTCAGCGCCGATTTACAACAAAATGCAGCCGTTGTATTCAGGGAGAAAACGGTAATGTTTCCTGGACTTGCTTTTTAATGCCGCATCTTTATGTTAGACAAGCTCATTTGAGCTGTCATTTGATTTCGCCGCTCTTTAATTTCTTAACTGCATAATCACATGCTCTTGCCGTCAGCGCCATATAAGTAAGCGACGGATTCTGGCAGGCAGAAGATACCATACATGCTCCATCTGTTATAAATACGTTTGGGAGCATCGTGACATTGATTGTATTTATTCAAAACAGATTCCTTGGGATTATTGCCCATTCTTGGCCGTACCCATTTCATGAATCACGCTCCCGGGGACCGAAGGATGATCTACACCAGTGACCCAGGCAGGATCCGAACTCTCCAGCATTTCTTTTGCATCACTTATCATATCACCTCTCATCTTCTTTTCGTTTTCACCATATTCCATGTCAATATTAAGCAAAGGCAGTCCCCATTTATCTTTTTTAGTTTCATCGAGGTACACGCGATTCCTATATTGCGGTAAACATTCACCATATGCTTCCATATAGGCTGACCAGCTTCCGCTTCAGATAGCGAGTCTTTCCATTCAGCGCCGACACCGGCAGCATTATAACCTCTCGTCCAATCGCCGCGGCTTACATATACTTCATATGCATACCCTCTTCGAAAAATTCTATCCTGCCCTTTCGAGGTTTTGAAAGCGTGGTACGTAAACCGAAGTAGATCGCTGACCAAAATAATATTGATCCTCATAGCCGGTATAGCCCGCCAAAGCTCCCGTTCCGGAGTAATGGTCCATCAGGTAATGACCTAACACACCACTGCTGTTTGCAAAGCCATCAGGAAATCTCTCTGATTTTGATTGCAACATAATCTGCGTTGTTCCCAATGCCGAAGCATTCAAAAAGATCAGCGGGGCATAATACTCAAAAGTTTCATTTGTTTCAGCATCAATAATTCGGACTCCGGTAGCCTTATTTTTCTTTATCCCAAATAATACTATGCACGACTGAGAATGGCCGGAGCGTAAGATTCCCGGTTGCATAGGCGGCTGGCAAAGTAGAAGAATTACTGCTAAAGTAGGCGCCATAAGGGCAACCGCGGTGACAAAGATTTCTCGACATGCATTTGCCGCGCCCATTATGAGGCTGCGATAGTACAGCCATCCTGCTTTCTATCAGGTTTCTCTCTTTGAATTTCTCTTCAATTCTTTTTTTCAGATGTTTTTCTAAAAATTCATTTCAAAGGCAGGAATAAATTGCCCGTCGGGAAGCTGTGGCAAGCCCTCATTTTTCCGCTCACTCCAATAAAACGTTCGACGTAATCATACCATGGCAGCAATGTCTCTATACCGAATAGGCCAGTCTATGCTAATTCCCTCCTTCAGGTTGGCTTCAAAATCCAAAATCACTCCAGCGAAAAGTGTGACGTGACCATAGCAGCGATCTGCCGCCAACATGGTAGCCACGGTTCCATTGAAAGGGTTTTACCTGCTCGTAAACGTGCTCTGTATCTTTTACAAAAAAATGTTTATTGTCTTCGCCAAAATGATAAACCTTACTTTGTATGGGATATGTTTTTAAGATCATCTTCGGTTATCATATTCCGATGAGTGAGCTCCCAGGGTTGTAGCGTAGCAGTGGGATAATCTTTTACATGCTTTTACATCTCTTCCCCTTTCCAGCACCAGCGTCTTTAATCCCTTTTCACGCAGAGCTCCTTTCGCTGCCCAGCCACCAGACATTCCTGAGCCAACGACAATTGCTTCGTAACTATGCTGATCCTTTGCCTTCGTATTTATAAACACTTCGTTCATTTTACCAATACATTAAAAAAGTTTTTGCCATTGCTTTATCTCCTTTTTTATATGGAACAGACCCACTTATAATCACCCGGCACTTCCACATAATTTAATGCTCTGGTCATTCCCTCTTTCGAAGTAAAATAACCGATAAGGGCCAGCTTTTTAACAATTCTGAACCACGGACTACCGCCATCTTCTTTATAAGCACTATCATCAATTTGCGTGACAAGCTGTTTTTGTTCATCACTGGTCAGAGATGAAAGAGCTTTTTCCATTTGTCTCATCCAGGTTTTGCAAACCTTTTTTGATCAATTGCTGATCGTCGTCACTCATGCAATCTCTGACCACCAGGTCAATAAAATAAGGAGCATTCACCTCCAGTCCACCGGGAGTTGAAGTTCGGGGTAATATTACATCGATGAGCTGGTTCAATAATGCAAATTCTTCATCTGGAAAAAAAACCGGATCGCGTAATATTTTATCTTTTGTTTTGCAAGACACCAGGAACTCGCTCAATACCGAGGGAAAGCTGCCATACAGCGCAACGACACCCATTTTTTTAATAAGATTGCGGCGGTTCGACTGCAAATAATTTTCGCATTTAAATGTAATCCAATATGCGGAAATAGTAGCGTATTATAAAAGGAAAAAGCGAAATAATAAAAAAAAAAATTTAGTTTAATTAACAAACAACTTAAATAAAGTTAAATATGCGTTGAAACAATAACCTAAAGGGAGTGCCGGGATCCTGGTTGGTGATGGCTATCGTAGTAATCTTTTATTCAAAAATTATTCAATTGTTACTAAAACCTCATTGATCAACTCTGGCTCAAAACCCCTTTGCAGCAGGATAGTCCATCGTTTTACTTTTTCGTGTTGTCCATTGCAGTTGATTCCATGATGCATATTTTCTTCTCGAGCTTTTCAATACAGCCCTATACTCATCACATTTCTATTTACTGAGCGCCTTTTTGATACTATACTCGCTTACTTTTTTGTATCAGCGCATGTTTAATTTTTTGTTTGCCCCATTGCTTTACCCGAAATTTTCCGCCGGCAAATGCGATGGCAAATCTTTCCTCATTCAAGTAACCTTCTTCGATCAATGAAGCAATTATTGCATCATGATCTTTTTTGCCCACCTCAAGCCTGAAAAGTTTATCCCTGACCTCGCTATGACATCGTTCCTGGTACCCGCAATAATGCCTTGCTTTTGCAGGGCCTGCTTTGCGGTTAGTGATTTTTTAGTTACGTTCATTCCTTAATTTTGATCGCCTGCTATTCCTTTCAGTCACAAGATACAGGCCACAAGATAATGGTATGACATCGGGTCGGACTCCGGAAATTTTAGTCTTATTTCTTAACAATTGACTGTTCATTTTTAAGTGTTGGCTATAATCCAAAAATCAGTAGTTTCGCCACAAACCTATTTGAACGATGAAGTTTATTGTATCATCTTCTTCTTTGTTGAAACAATTACAGCATATTGCCGGTGTTATCAATGCCAATACGGTATTACCTATACTGGAAGATTTTTTGTTTGAAGTGGAAAAAAACAAACTTACCGTGGTTGCCACCGACCTCGAAACGGTAATGCAGGGTACAACTAGATATTGACGCGAAAGATACCGGTAAGGTTTGTATCCCCGCCAGGATCTTGCTTGACTCTCTGAAAAACATTCCCGACCAACCGCTGGCATTTAACATTGATAAGAACTTCGCCGTATTGAAATAACAAGTGACAATGGTAAATATAAAGTGATGGGCGAAAATCCTGATAACTTTCCCAAGGAACCGGCATGCCGACGATACCACTTCTTTTACATTAAGTGCATCATCGCATCATAACAGCAATTAATAAAACGTTGTTTGCTACGAGCAACGATGACCTGCGACCTGCTATGACCGGTGTTTTTTGAACTGGATAAAAAGGGCTCCAGTGCGTAGCTACCGATGCGCACCGCCTTGTTCGGTACAAAAGAACAGATGTTAGAATGCCCAAAAGCGAGTCATTCATTGTTCCCCGAAAACCGCTTAACCTCTTGAAGGCGGCAATTCCCTGCCAATGAAGATGAGCTGACGCCTAAGTTATAACAGCAATCATCTTTTTGTTAAGCATGGCACTACGCAAATGAGTTGCCGCCTGATTGATGCCCGTTTCCCGGATTATAAAGTTGTAATCCCATCGGACAATCCCATACAGGCTTACTGTGAATAAAAGCAGATTTTTCAGGGTGCATTACGCCGTGTAAGCGTTTTTAGTAATAAAAGCACCAACCAGGTGGCATCTGAACATAAGCGGCAGCGAATTGCAACTTGCGGCGCAGGATATCGATTTTAGTTTTGAAGGGACTGAGCGAATGAAGTGCCAGTACGACTGGTGAGGATATTGTCATTGCTTTCAATGCAAAATTTTTGATCGAAATGCTCTCTGCCGCCGACAGCGACTGAAGTGAATCTCGAACTTTACTCCTACCAAGGCCGGTCTTATTAAACCATCAGAGCAAGACGAAGAAGAAGAACTTTGATGCTTGTGATGCCATTAATGCTGAATCAATAGATCCCGGTCCCTAAAGGCGAGTTAAGTTTTTCTTTCTTTCAATCTCTCTTGATCAATGAGAGATTTTTATTTTTACGTCTATGAAATATATTCCTGTATTTGGTCATATGATAACTGTGTTCCTGCTCTATATCGCGATGTAGGCCGCCTGAAGGAAGAGGGAATCAGGATGCTGGTTGAAGGAGACGAAAAATACGAGTTCACTATTGATCCAATTCTTGCGAACGCCGTTGGTGGCATAAAATTAATGGTGGATGAGAAAAGCGCCGAGTGACCAGCCTGGGAGCTCTTGAACAAGTTGCAACGGGAACATAAAGCCAGCCTTGTTTGTCCTCAATGCGGATCATCCAATATTGAACTTGTGAGCGTACTCCCCGAAAGGCGGTTAATTGGCTGAGCGCTATTTCCGCCTTTTCTCTTTGGCAACCATGCGCTAGCCGTCGATAAAGTGTACCATTGTTTTGACTGCGGACAAGAATCTGCTAAAGCGAGATTCTGCACAGAAACCTGATCCTTCTCTGTAGAGCTAAGCTCAATTTTTTTCTTCGTAACTTTTTGCAGATAATTGTTGTGTGTATGTGGGACCGTATTGTTGAATATTTTTCTACCCTTGAGGAAAGGCCGATGGAAAGACTGGCTCTTTTAGTTGGCGGCCTGTTGAGTCTTTTGGCTGATAGAGGGCGCAATCCCCCTTTTACCCATGCGGTATAAAAAAACAACAAGTTTCGGCACGCGGGTTGTGAATTTTATATTTACCGTTCTGCATCTCATCCTGCACACTGGGAGATTTGCCGTCCTGATTGTTAAATTGTCTGACTGGTGCGCGGAGCAACAGTTTCGGTCTTTGTTTATTGGACCAATGCCCAATATTCTTGGTTCTATGCAGCGATCAGATGACTTTGCTGGCACTCGATTTCAGCACAGCTGGTTAGTCCATTATGTCATGCACAAGAATCGGTTTCTCCTGGCGTTTCCATCACTTATTCATCACAGTGACACCAGCGCAAGATGTAACTGACAGGTCTGCGGAAATCATCATCCCGGCGACAGTCTGTTAAGGGGGTATTTTTTTCTTCTGCTTGAGTTTTTATTTCGGGAGGCTCCTATGTATAGCGTTATGATATATCAAACACTAAGTAGTCATTGCCACTGCTTTTACACATGCCAATATCGGCCTTTGTCCATCTAAGCTATCTGGACAAGCTGTTGTTAGCTATGTTCTGATTTCTCCCCCAATATGCACAAAGAGTGCATCATCACTGGAAGCAGCCCTATACCGACAGCAACTATGGTGCCGGTATTCTCATTTGGGGATCCGGGCTCACTAGGTACATTCACGCAAGCTTGACCCGAAAGATATTCGATACCCCGGTCTCGAGCCACTATTTATCCTGAAGAAAGATGAGGATGTGAAGTTGGCCCTTTTAAGGAAACCATTCCAGAAATTAGACATTTAGAGTTGCCGGATGCTCCTATTTTTGTTGCATACGAAGATTATCGCCATGATACCCGCAAGATATGCGGCCACACGTTTTCCCGCGAGCTTATGCAGCTCGCTCGGGGACAAAACGGTGATCCGTCACGTGATATGAATGATGCTACCAAGAGGCAACCAAATTATTTGATGAAGTAATCGTTGTTACAGAACAGCGATCTTATATACAACGAAATAATCAATCACGACGGAAAGGCAATGATGAGTAAACGGCATCGCGTAAAGCGGCAGCGATCGCATAGCAGAAGCGATAACCGATATGGAGGTGGATGCTAGATTATCAGTGATACAAGGTGATGAACCGTTTATTAAGAAGGAGCCCCTCGTAGAAATTGGTCAGGCTATTTGTTGACCCTTTCAGAATGCAAGTGGGATCTTTGATACCCGTAAAGTTGAAGCCAGTGATGGAGCTGGGCAACAGCTGCTGTAAAAGTAGTTGGTAAAGTAAAAATTAATGACGCCTTATATTTCAGCCGTAGCGTCATTCCTTTTGCCGCGGGCACCCGGATCGATACGCCGTATTTTCGCTCGCCCATATAGGCGATTTATGGTTATCTGAAAAGAGCACTCCTGCAGTTTACCCAATGGCCGGCAGCCAGGCTGGAACTTGTAGAAAAATTGGAGCAGCTTCGATACCTGGAAAACGCTGTTCCAATCCGAATGGCTGTTTGCATTTGATTTCCAAGGCGGCGGCGATTGATACCCCCAGGAATGACCTGGATCGAGCATGGGCTTTGGTTGTGACCATGGCCCACGCTGCACCTTGTCGTGGAGATCGGACAGGTTTGCTCTTCAATTGGTTAATCGGCTGCTGTATCTTGGTGGTGACACGGTTTAGTAATGTTTGTTGATCGCTCGGCAACGTATCTCGATCTATTCCTAGCGCGACACTGCATTCTGTTACTTACATTTATCCAATTTTGCGCAACTGGTATCGAAAGCGCTTTATTAATCAGCTTAAGCGGTTGTCTCACCTGCTCGGAGTACACCTTGATAAAGCTTGCCCCGAAATAAAGAATGAAAAGATGAATAGGGCTCGAATAGCAAAATAAGCACCATCGCTCCCGACGCTCCGTATAAAGTCCCTATATTACTGTGGCGCATCAGGTTGGAAAGCAGTGTTTTTCCAGCCTCAAATAAAACGCCAGTCAAACCCCCACCCGCAATTGCCACTCTCCAGGAAGGGCGGCCATCAGCGAGATAGCGGAATAAGACTATAAGCCATAGCGAAATGACAATTGTGCCCACAACTTCATCAAAGTGCTCCCTTAAAAAAACCAGCCCGCCACCCGGGAAATATATTCTTCCAAGTAATCTCCCGCCAATAATTCAACGCTATCGAGAAAAATAGACCGCCATAAAAAGCAATCCGGCGACCAGTATAATAGCTAAAAGATTTTGCACGCACCTTAAGGCGGAATAAAACCCCCGGCCTTTCTTTCGTTTTGATCTGCCGTCTATATCATTCAGCGAATTTTTGATTGCAGAAAACAAGGTAGTCGCCACAAAAAGCAGAAATACAAAATCCGCCCAAAGCAATAAACCAATTGCGGGCCAGTATACCGAAAGCCGCGGGTTGTCTGGCGGACATGCATAGCGCTTGCTTTGCCCAATGTATTAGATAGGATCCGCCATCAGTACCACGCAGCTACTACTTTTTTGCTCAGGAAAAGGCTGAATCTAATTGAAATAAAATAATAAAGATGGGCGGAAGAGCGGAGCATGTAAGGAAAAGAATGCGGTGGCGCCGGCCATCCGCATAGGGTCATTTCTCCTGATTTCAGCAAAGGATTTTTATCATTTGCCAAAATAGTAACAAGCTGTCCTGGTTTCTTACCTGAATCATCACAGCTTATTCATTGATACCCCGGCCCTAAATGTAGCGTTTCCCGTTAATGTCCTTAGTGTTAATTTACTAAGGAATGACATATAAGCATACCCGCCTCCTTTTCTTTGCTTATCTTTTGCTATCTTTCTTTTATGAATGTTAGATAAAGCCGGAAAAGTATTTACGATACCTCTACCTGCCGAATCTTTTTTGGAACGCAGCGCACCAAGGAGATGTGCATGTGTAAACCCCACTGTGCGTGCCCACCCGGGCTGAAGCGAATGAAGTTTCGGTAACCGTTTATCACTATGACGCAAACAGCCTGGAAGAAAAAAGACAACCTTCAGTTGAAGAATGTATCCATTACAAGAATTCCCCTGGAATTACCTGGATTAATATTGATGGGCTTCGAAAGCAGATGTAGAAAGTGATTAGCAGCCAATATGGAATTCACCCGCTCATTACAGAAGATATCCTGAGTATCGATCAGCGTCCCCAAAATGGATGAAGTAGAGGGCGTGCTGTTTTGCCTGCTCAATATGCTTTATTATAATTCCACAAAAAAAACAGTAGAAACAGAACAGATAAGCATTGTACTGGGACAAAATTTTTGTGATGACATTCCAGGAGGATGCAAACCGCGATGCATTTTGATCCCATCAGAACAAGGTTGAAAATTGCCAGGAGTCAGCTTCGCCAGCGAAGTGAAGACTATCTCTTATATGTGATGCTTGACCTGATCGTGGATAATTATTTCATTGTGATGGAGTCATTAGGGGAGGAAATTGAGTTATTGGAAGAAGAGGTAGTTCGGAAAAGCAATAAAAGTCGCTGGCCCGCATCAACCAGTTGCGAAAAGAGCTGATTGTTTTGAAAAGGAATATTGCTCCTGTGAGGGACCTGATCAATAGTATTATCCGGAAGCGAAAGCGAATTGCTCGTCGACAGGACCACCAAATATTTCAAAGACGTCTATGACCATGTTGTCCGAGGCTTACGACCCCAGTGAAAACTACCGCGATGTAATGATGAGTATGCAGGACCTCTATATGAGTAACGTAAACCTGAGGCTAAACGAGGTAATGAAAGTAATGACAATTGTTACCTGCCTTCTGGCACCTGCAACGTGTGATCGGTGGCATATTTGGAATGAATTTCGATGTTATTCCTTTTGCTCATCATAGGTGCTGGGCTTTTATCTTGCTGTTGGAATAATGTTCCTTGTGCCTGTTATTATGCTATATATTTTTAAAAGACGCGGTTGGTTCTGATAGACTGGGCCCTGGTTCTTTAATTTTTTTCAAATTCTTTAATCATTTTTCTTCTTATATACCGGCACGGGTACTACAAAGGCTCTGCCGTACATAATGCTTTTAGTCACGGGACGAAGTAGTTTGGTTAATTCCAGATAGACATAATCTCCTATTTCCGTGTCACCGCATCCCTTTATCACCACTCGCTGGTCAGCAAAGTTCATCCAGGTTTATCTGCGAGATATTTTTAAGTACTAGTGCCCGATGCAATTCCTTTTCATCACCCATTACAATTTCTTTTGCTACCGGTTGTAAGTTGGCGGCTACCAGCATGTATGCCCACACCGGGATGATAGCATCCGCTGTGCAGGTTACTGCAACATTCTTATCCAGGTATTTTTCCCAATTCATTTTTTTGAGCGTCTCCCGAAAATCTTTTTCTTTTAAGATCAGTCCCATAAATAAATGGTCCTTTAGATCAAAAATGGCTGTTTCTCCATTGGGAATAAAATTGGCTGGGTCCAGCGTTATTATTCCGCTTTCCGTTACCTTATTGGTGAGAGGCTCAGGCATGTTTACGTATTTCATTTATTATACAAAGATAACAAGGCAGTCAGCGATCTTGTTTGATCTTAACTTTTTTAGCAATTGCAAAAAAGCGACCCCGACGAGAGTCGGGATCGCAGCAGCAGTTATTCGTGATTTTTAAACTAATACAATTTGCTCCGGTTATCCTTAATATCAGCAGCTTCCGTTAATGCTTGTTGCGGATTGGCGCCCCTCATCTTTGCTTCCTGGTATTTCGTTTTCCGCTGTTCCTGCAACATTAGCATTTGCTACAGCCGTTGCTGAAACATTGTCCACCCTTACCACATAAACACCGCTGGTTCCTTCAATAGCTTGAGGAACCACTTTGCCTTTATTCGATGGATTAAAAGCAGCGCCGATTACCTTTGGGTTCAGAAGCTACAACTGAGGTTTGTGAACCAGAAAGCCGTACGCTGTCTGCAGTTTCAATCGCTTTTCCTCCTAAAGCGGCAGATGCTGCTTCAAGGGTGGTGATTGATCCTATCTTTTTGTATGATTTCAGCTTTCTTATGATTCATGAGCAGCGGCTCAACCATCATCCGGGCTTTTGCAGCGGTTTGTGTTCCTTCTTTATTAATTTCTGTAACTATTGCTACCACATAATTTTCACCCACTCTTTCCGGGTTCAAGCACCTGTCCCAACTTTGCGTCGTAAATACTTTTCACAAACGGCCTTGAAATGCCAACACCCGGCACCTGAATCCATTGGGAGTAATATTGGCCGCAACCTAATTTATTAATCCCTTTTTCTTTCGACAATTTTGCAGCGTTTGCGTCAAATGATTTTTGATCACGGCTGTCGCCAGCAAAAAGGGTAGCCGCATTGCTGGCATTGGCGTCCGTTTCCGGGCTTGCTTCTATCGGCATTGCCAAATAAGCAATTTTATATGCCGGCGAGTTGCCCTTTTGAGAAAGTATCTCTATATAATGGTAGCCAAATTCTGTTTTCACTATTCCTTTTGCACCAACAGGATTGCCAAAAATAAAATCATTGAATTCGGAAACCATGCCTCCCGGCTGTAACATTTTTCATATTTCCCGCCCGTATAAGCCCCGGTATTACGATCATTTTTTCCAGGATCTTCAGAAAGCTTAACCGCAATTGTATCAAAGTTGGAACCAGTATTTATTGCGGTTTGAATACTGTCGATAATCTTTTTGGCAGAAGCCGAATCCCGGACCTGCGTCGTCTGACCGCTTTGCGGATCCCGCTGGCTCGTGGCAATTAATATATGACGCACAGTCACCGTGTCTGGTTGATTTCTTAATCCTATCAGTTTAGCCAGCGAATATGATCCTCCATCTAAATAGGGTCCATATACTGATCCCGCCGGTATTTTGAAAAATAGAGTCCTTAGCCGCTATCTGGATCTTTGAACCATTGATATAAATTCATGCTATAATAGGTATTTACTCCCTGCGCTTGCAAAAATTGTTGCAGGTCCTTTGTTGTATCTAATTCGGGTTTCGGACCATCAATTTCTCCTTTGTTGCTACAGTATCTGCGGCAGTTGGTAATGCGCTGAATGAAACATAGGCAACACTACGGCTCTCTTCCTGCTTGTACTCTTTTTTATGTTTGCCGATATAATCTTCGATTTCTTTATCGGTAATCTTTACCGTGCTGTCGGGAATGCTGGTATAGAATTCTCTTACCAATGAAACCTTTGCCAGTTGGCTCTGATCTGCATTTTGTTTTTCAATCAACCATTTTGGAGAATTGGAACTATTGGTGAGTAACGAGTTGTACTTTTCGTTCATCCTGCTTAGCTCAAGCTGGCTGACATAAAGGTTAAACTGCTCTTTTGCTGAGGTGGGGTTTGTTTGCTTTTCATCATCTGGTCAATCTGCTGTTTGGCCAGCTGCGCATTGGTAAACGCCGGTTTTAGGGTCGGTAAATTGCTGTTTTAGATCTTGTGGAGCATTGGGTCCGTATAAGACATACGCCGACTCTTTCTTCCCGATCTGCATTCCCAGCTTATCAAACTCAGATGACATCACTATCCGGTCTTTTTCCTGGCCCCATGCCATATCTATTGCCTGCTGCCTGGCCATTGAAGCCGGATAACCCTGCTGCTGCAACCTGGCCTCTGATTGTTCTATTGTCTTTTCAAATGGAAAGTATATCTATTTTTTTCCATTAACTACGCCCACAGTTGTGACATTTCTCTGAAACAGGGTTCTACCATTTTCGAAAGGCAAGCATGGATCCACCGAAAGTAATGCAAGGCTACCGGTAATAACTATGGCCATTAGCTTTGCATACTTATCCTGGATCTTCTGAATTACTGACATAATATATTAGATAGGGTTTTAAAGGGAGGCAAAAATAGTGGATTAAAAGGAAACCCCAAACCCTAAGACGGCTTAAAGCTCACTGCCAGAGCCTGTTTTATACATTTTTAACCCTCAATTCTTTCTTGATGTCATGTGATTGCCTGATGGGGTAGAAAACAACTGCATGGTTCTGAATAAACCTTGTTTTTATGGTCGGCCATATTCCCTATCTCGTCTTTAAGAAGGGTCAGCCGCGCGGGCCTTTTTAGGGATGAACCAGTTTCATTTCCTTTATCAAATGGCCCGCTCCGGCATATTTATCAACTATAAACAGCACATAACGAATGTCAACCATGATGTTACGGCAAATTGACGGGTCATAGTTGATATCACTCATCGTTCCTTCCCCATACCCTGTCAAAGTTGAGCCCCGATCAAATTTCCGTAAGCGTCAACAGCCGGGCTTCCGGAATTTCCCCGTAGTATGGTTGGCTGCAATAAAACAAACGGTCATTTTCCCGTTACTCCCATACTGATCCAAAGTCCTTTTTTGATACAACTCTCTTAACCTTATCAGGCACATCAAATTCATAATCACCGGGCTTGTATTTCTCCATCACTCCATCCAGGTAAGTATAAAATCATACCTCACGGCGTCTTTGGCAAGATAGCCTTTTACGCTGCCATAGGTCACTCGCAAAGTGCTGTTGGCGTCCGGATAAAACCTATTTTCCTTCATTATCTCCATTTGCGCCTGCATATAAATGCGGTTCAACTGGTTGATGCGGTTTTGAATGGAATTTAGTTTAGCGCCAACAGCGCTGTTATAGGTATTCACCATATCAATGTAGTAGCCTCACCATTTTATCACCGCTGATCAATTCAACTGCCTGCTTCGGATTTTTTATCCAGGTATTCTCTTATATAACATTTTCCTTATCCGGAAGTGGGCTTTGTCCATAAATCGTATTTACCATAGTCGCGATGCCTTCATCCCTTTATCCCGGGCGCTGCGAAGGTTGAGGTGCATACGTCGAAACAAATTCGGCTGGCTGATCTTTCAGATACATTTCCATTAATGAACCAAAAAGCTTCTATCAACCCGGGGACTATATTCATTATAGAGATCATCCAGCTTTTCCCTTCACCTTTACCAGCTGCTCGGCGAATCCCTTATCACCACCGCTTTCATAGGCTTTTAATAAACTATTCAGATGTGATGCTATTACGAAAATTTCAATCTTTCCGGTGATCTCCAGGAAATAATCTCTTGCAAGTCCGTACGGTTTTGAATTCCTGAATATGCGGCCTGCAGATCACTTAAGAGCGTTCCAAATTTCTCCTTCATTTGTGCGCTGTTATTTACTCTCGACTGAAAGACCGCTTCCTGTTTTTCTTTTTCTCAACGGCATTGGTACTTGTCAATCCCAGGACTTCTCCCTGCCACTTTTTCCAACTATTACTTATACCCGCATACTTAGCAGCATATTGAATTTTTATTTGTTCGTCCTGTTCTCATAAAACTATCTATCACCGCCAGGGCTTTAGTCCGTATTGCAATTTTGGCCGGATCATTTATTTTAACTATTTGTTCCACTGCTTCAGAGTGAAGATATTCTGTTGTTTTGCCCGGAAAGCCAAACACCATGGTAAAATCCTTCTCCACCACACCATCTAACGAAATGGATAATGCTTTTTTGGAGTATATGGAATATTATCGGCTGAATAAGCTGCCGGTTTATTATCCCAGCCTGCATAAATGCGAAACATCGAGAAATCACCTGTATGCCGTGGCCACATCCAGTTGTCGCGTGTCTTTTCCAAAGTTTCCAATAGCTGATGGTGGTGCCCCTACCAGCCGCACATCATAATAGGTTTCTGTAACAAATAGAAAATATTGATTGCCGTCGAAAAAAGGTTTTATTAATCGCAGATTGGTAACTTTCTTTCTTTACTTTCCTTAAGAGCTCAGCACCATTTCTATCCACCTGCGATTGACGCTCACTTTCTTCCATCGACGCAGTCACGCCGTTTAATACCTGCTTGCTCACATCATCAATCCTTACAATAAACGTTACAAACAGACCTGGATTGGGAATTTCCTCAGCGTTATTTTTTGCCCAGAACCCATCTCTTATATAATTATGGTCAAGCGTAGAATGATTTTGAATAGCGTCAAACCCGCAATGATGGTTGGTGAGCACCAGGCCTTTTGAAGAAATAACCTCGCCGGTACAAAAACCTCCAAAACTTACAACAGCATCTTTGAGGCTTCCTTTATTAATACTATATATGTCCTTGGCGCTGATCTTCATTCCCATGCTTTCATTTGCTTCTCATTGCAGTTTTTCCAGCAGGATGGGAAGCCACATACCTTCATCTGCCTGGACCAATGATACAAGGCAAACAAAAAACAACCAATACCGGTTTAAATATTTCATATGGACATTTTTTGAGTGGCTAAAATTAACTGATTTTACTTTATGGGGTTTGGCCAAAGATGAGTGCGGATTAACACAGATATTGTAAGAAAGCTGAAACTTTATTGATAGTAATGTATAGTTAAATCTCTATTTGTGTCCATCTGTGGCTGCTCAATCCAACACCTTTTTCCCCCAATTACCTGTTAATAGTTGCTTCTTGTTGTTAATAACGGCCTGTGAAACGTTAATATGAAATAGCATTCTTTGAAACTAAAAATCAAAATTTCAAAAAAATAGTTTTACTGCCGGTCTTTGATACAATTGTTCTACGAGTATCCACACCTTAAAAAAGCGTGAGACTGAATTACTTCTTAACTAAGATATTTTCACATCCATGTGGAAACCCTTATGAAAACCAGCAATAGCAACAAAAGGCCATGTGGATTAACTGGTAAAAAATGTGGGTATTTAAAAGGAATAATTTTGCAATAGTTCTTTTCCACTAATTCACAGCCATAGTAATAATAGGCTTTTTTATAAAATATTGTATTAATACAATTATTATACTATACAGGGGTTGTTGAAAAATGTTTTTAAAAAAATTGGAAAACAAGGTGGAATATTGCCATCCTGAAAAGATGAATAGCTATGAACACAGCCATAGTAGACAAAGCAAGGGCCAATGTTAACAATAGAGGTTTTCTGGATATTGATCTTGATCCAACCATTGACCTTTTTCCGGAAATAGAAAGACTGAAGAAGGAGAAAGAATGCAGTGGTGCTGGCGCATTATTACCGAGGAACCTGACATACAGGACGTGGCAGACTACATCGGCGATAGCCTGGGTCTGGCCGGCAGGCTGAAAAAACAAAAGCTGATATGATTCGTGTTTGCAGGTGTGCACTTCATGGCAGAAACGGCAAAAATTCTGAATCCGCAAAAAAGTTAGTGATACCGGACCTGAAAGCCGGATGTTCACTTAGCGATAGTTGCTCCACCCTCCTTTTTAAAAATTCAAAGAGCAGCATCCGGATCATGCTGTCGTCAGCTATATCAACTGCAGTGCGGGTATCAAGGCCTTAAGCGACGTGGATATCGTCACCAGCAGCAATGCCAAAGAGTCATTGTGGAAAGTTTTCCGAAAGGAACAAAGATCATCTTTGCACCTGATAAGAACCTGGGCGCGTTATATCAACAAAGTGACCGGACCGAAACATGCTGTGGAATGGCGCCTGTATGGTGCATGAAATATTCAGCCTGGAAAAAATTGCAAACTCGGGTAAGACACCCAAATGCAAAGTTTATCGCCCACCCTGAATGTGAAGAGCCGATATTGCGTTTAGCAGACTAGGTCGGTTCTACAACCGGGTTATTAAAATACACACAGACGGACGATGCCAATGAATACATTGTTGGCTAGCAGAAACAGGCATTCCTACACCAGATGATGAAGGCAATCGCCGCTACAGCCCTTTATTCCTGCTCCTACTAACAGTTGTGCCTGCAACGATTGCCCGCACATGAAGCTTGAATTCAGCTGGAAAAGCTCTATCTGTGCATGGAGTAGTGAGAGCGCCTGAAATAACGATGGATGAATAATTGAAGGCTGCAGCCGCTAAAAAAACCTATTGAGCGGATGCTGGAGATAAGTGCAAAAGGCGGGATTATGATTTCAGGAGCCCCGAGGCAAGACAGTAATTAAAGGGTTTAGCGCAAGGACCACTTGGATTTGCCTGGCTCAAGGCGCCGGTACTAAGCCGTTTCGGTAGCAATGATGGATGAAGATTTTTATAGTCAAGGAGTGTTGCAAGAAAGGCAGAGACGCAGAGGATAAGTAAGTCAACTCACGGGTTCTCCTGGAACTTCCCGGATACAGCCGAACTGGAAACCGATTCGGCTGGAAGCTGGAGCATGAGCACAATGTTTAGATCACTTGATTGTGTCCGATAGGCTCTATTTTCTATCTTGAAAAATGTTATTGGTGGAACTTACAAAGCCTTCCAGAATTTTTGGGAGAGGCATAGCCCTTTCAGCGCTATCTTTCTGCGGACGAATACTTGAAAGATCAGCTGTGGCGGAGCGAAGAAAGCCAAAAAGAAGATGGTGAAAGCGCCGAAAAAATTTCAACTCGTCGCAAAGCGAGCTTGCAGAAATGGAAGTTATTGAACGTTACTCATCGTCTAAATTTAGACCGGCTTTTTAGCTTTGATTTCTGAATTGTCAAAATGTTAAGACATTGACAAAACAATACTCACATCACCCGCAATTCGAATTGTTACCTATAGCCTGAGAGATGCGCTTTATTTCTGTAATCCAACACGAACACCGGCATATTAACCAGGCTCATCTGAGTTAAAAAAGAACGGTAGCGCTTTCCGGCGCAATAATGCGAGGCGATCAACGCGAAAAAGTATGTTATATTAAATGAAGTATCTTTATTAGCAACGATCGTCAGAAGAATTGTAAAGCACTCGATTGAAAATGGATTGTGCAAGTTTGTTATGTACGCGCTTTTAAGCCATTAGTTATGTCAAAGAAGCAATTGATATTTATAATTACAGGCTTGTGCTTACACCACATTCCTCTCTCGCACAAAAACACCAATTACCACTTCAGCACCACTTAAAATCATGAGCGATGCTGAATCCGCAACCTCTGCCATCCTTCAGGCAACCAGAGCTTAAGAGATGCTTTAGCTTTTCTGGGAAGTTCGTTGTCGGCGGGAGATATATAAAATCAACTTTAAAGTCTTGCAGGCTATTCCGCAGGGCACGGAAACATCAAAGCGCATCCAGGTATGTGAGACCCTTATTGTCTTGCTAGTGGTTAGCATCAACCGGAGCCGCAGGGTTGGGCAGACCGAGGGCTCCTGCAAAAGCGAAATTGATACAGGGAGGATGGACGAGAGTTTTTTGATCAAGAGTGCATAATGCGAGGGGCAGGCATCACGCCACAATTGAAGGTGCCACAGGTGACAATGCAGCACCCACTGTTACACACACATTCTTCAGGGAGGCACGAAAACCAGTGAGGTAGGATAAATTGATCAGCCGCGCCGAGAGAGGTAGAGCGGTTTTTTTAGAGATGGTGATGCGATGACACGCCGGCTCTCTCAGCCACTCTCTCCTGGTCTTAAGCTGGGTATGTTGTTCTGCAGGTATATTGCCAAAGATGCAGTGACAGCGGGAAGCAGAGCTGGCGTTTAATGTCGGACAGGGGTCGCAGGATATGGGCTTTCGCAATCTCTATTCGGCTGCTACTGTTTACCATTCAGCCATCAGTAAAAGTAAAGTTCAGGGTGAAGGATGAGTGATGGCTCATCCACCATGGCGTACTGTTTGTAATTACGGATGGAGTTGAAAAGGATGCCCGATGACAAGCCGGAAGATAATTCCCAAGAGAGTGATTACAGGCTGACCTACGCTGAACTTAAAATATTGGGTACGCGACAAACGAGTTATTATCAGGTATTTATCCCTCTGCCCTCAAGAAGAGTAGCTGCTTACGATAAATATCCTGATTTCTTTTTCAGCCACAAGGTATATCGCTCCGATGGAAGAATTTGTAAGTCTTCCGGAAGGAAAATATAAGGTGACATTTACCGCGGTCCCGAATACATTACCCAGTCTCAAACACCTGGTTGTTCCGTCGGGAGTTGATTCTTTTGAAGCAACCTTCCGGCTAAAACGTTGACTTGATAATATGTCGGCCTTTGATGGTACAGCGATCGACCATCATATACATGCTGCGGGCTGCGGCCGTCATTATGAAAGTGCCCCGAAAGAGGGTGTGCCGCCTTGGTGATAGGTGGCGACAGGTCGTAGGGGTGAGGGATCTCTAAAATATGGCCGCCGCGATTAACCTGGGGCGCCGAGTTGGCTGCATCACCATCAAAAGGCGGTTTTACCGGTGCTGATGAGCAAAGCGCTTTCGACAAAGCGCTACTATCATGCGCCATGATGCGGAGGTTTCAGTGATTTCCGTCTTCATGCAGGTCGTTATGAAGTAGTATTATGCTTCAACTCGCTGAAGTTGGTGATATTAATACATTCACCGGTACAACCGAGATTGAACAATGGCCAAGCTTGCTCGGACCTTGCCTGTACTTCAATGGCTAAAACAGGTGACCGTTGTGGTTGCGCCCACTCTGATTTGGGCTCGAACCAATGGAAGCCGACTGAGTAGATTCGCCCAACTAATGTTACTCCAAAGATTTGGATGGTCACGGGTACGCGGCAATGAATATATTATTATTGTTACTGTCACTCAGGATGCCGCTAGGTCGCAGTTACGGTGCAGGTAAAGTTGTCACCCGCCTTATGGGAGTTGAATATGTGGTATCATACGCCAGAACTGCGGGTTCAGCTAGGACCAGCGCGCAAGCGGGGAAACGGGATTTTCCCTGGTGTGTTTGGACGAACGGGTCGGTCTTGTTCGTAGTTACTATTTAAAAGTGATGGCCCGATGAGTTATGATAGTTATATGAAGGCATTAAGGAAGGAAGGAGCTATGTTTCTGATCGGCAGCGCCTCATATTATCAACTTTACAGTAAACGGCCTTGAAGCTGGTACAAAAAGACAGTGAATTATCACTTAACCTTCCGCCAAACCTTAAATGTGCTGTAAGGGTGACCGCCAATTTATCGGCAAAACAAACTGACAAGGCGCGACGCATCAGCAAAAAGAAAAGGGCTACGAGCAACCTGTATTGGAATTTAGAACGCCACGTGATGATGGTACCACTCAAAAGGTAGAGTGTCGAGCTTCTTGTAAACGGCGGAGCCGGTTGATACTATTGAAATAAACCGCTGATGGCACATGGAAGCGACATTCAATTCAAGTATTCGTTACAGCAGTCAGCGTGGATAGCGTTGCGTATTTATCCAAGCGGTGTTCGATATCGAACCCGGTTTTGTAATTGTCGATCGAAAACCTATTCATGTCAGGAGAAGTGCAGAATGGTACAGAGAGAAGGCGGTGGATCAGTGCTGGAAAATGAAAAAGAGAAAATATAAGAGCGAGAGGAACGAGCAGCGGCGAAGAGAGGCCTATAAAAAGGCGTGGCGGTGATATTTATGATAAAAATCATTCAGAACTCACCAAATAAATACAATAGCGACTCGTGGAAAAGTAAACGTTCACTCAAAAAGCTTTCGTTGTTTAATGATTACTGAGTCCTCATTGGTTGGGGCAATTAAACGGCCAGTATGTGAAACTGGTAAAATTTAAGGAGAGTTTGTCTGGCACAAGACATGATGACGAGGACGAACTGTTTTATGTGTTGAAGGGATGTTTTAAGGATGGAATACTGTGACAGGATATTGAAATTAATGAGGCACGAATTCATAATTGTGCCAGCTGAACGGAACATCGACCCGTGGATCGAGGAGTAGCAGTAATGCTTTTTGAGCCCAAAGCACTTTGAATACCGGTGATGCCAGGAGTGGCCTTTAACAAAAAGAAAGCTGACTAAGATTTAAATAGGTACCGTGGTAAGCAGGTCGGGCAAATATGCGTATATTTGGGCTTTTGCAGGGAAGAATTTACCTGGGGATCGAACATAGTTAGATCGCGTGGCGAATGATAATATATAATCGTATTTCATGCCAGCGATTGTCGTGAATCTCTTTAGCTAGTGGTATGCTAGATTGGTGTTGAATTTTAATAAACACGGTCCAAAAGCCTAACCCGATTCGACTTAGCCCATCATCGCCTGTTGAAAATATTATATCGAATTGTTTGTCTCATCGGCGTAAGAGTATTCTCTTTATCTTTTCTAGGCGATTACCATTAATTCCACGGTTGATCTGGAAAGGAGATCTTTCTTTCACGGGTATAAATTAATTTTCCCGCTTTACCCTAATGAAGTCACCGTTGATTTGTTGAACGTTCTTTTGATCGGAATACTTTTTGGAAAAGGACACTTTAATATTTCACCCACATTTTTAATTGCTTGCTACGTGTGTATTATTCAAAGCTCTGTCAGCTTAAAAATCTATATGAGTGAGCGCTGACACAGGCATCACTTTATTTATACAATAAACTGTTTCAAACATGGGAAAGGTTACGCTGCCGTTACAAAAAATTTTTACCCGGTCTTGTTGCTTTGCTGTGTAAAAATTGGTAAGGGCCAAACTCTTCCAAACATAAAATTTACCGAATACGCAATATGGGGCGGAAGCGCATCTGCAAATAGTTATAAACCGGATTCTGGGGTCGTTTTTAGTAACGGTGCAAAAGTGCAAGGGAATATCGGTAGCAACCACCTGGTTGACATGAGAAACAACATCGCTGTGACGGGAAGCATCTACAGTGGAAATCTTGTAATATTTAAAGACTTTTTAAAATAACAGGTAATGTTGTTGCAAACACACTGGAACTACATTGAATCCGGGCATACTGGGCGGAATAGAGATACAATTACAGGAAATCTATGTCCCGTAAAATAACACTAGGTAAGACCGGCGTCAAAGTGACAGGTATTGTATATGTACCTGCGCCCACGGCTACTAATTATACAGGTCCGACACCTTCTGGTGGATTTCAAACGAGTTTTGCACCTCCCGGCATGCCAAGCATGCCCAACATCAACAAATTTTGATTACCTCGTAGCAGCCAATACAGCAGCCAATAACATAACGAATCCGACCACTCCCTTACAACCAGGTGTTTATCGCAAGCTGGCGCTAACGGGTAATAAAACACTCACGTTTGATGGTCCGGGTAATTACATTTTTATGAAGTGGACAACGGAAACACCACGAATAAGATTGTATTTGACTTCAAAGGCACAACAGATGGAACTATCAATATTTTCATAATTAAAGATGCGCGCTGGGGACTTCTTTCGGTTACTATGAAAAATGGAAATGATCCTGGCAGAATATTCACTGAAATACATGGGACCGGTTCAGCAGCTTTTGGTACCGGGTATGCAGTTCGAATTGCAAAGGGGCCTCTTCAGCCCCAGCGGAGTAATCTTTGGCTTGAAATGTCTGGGTGCCATTTGGAGGAATAAATTTTTGTAAACTCACCTCTAATACCGGTCAACACGCCACATATGATCGGCACATTATGGAGCAGGAAAAGGTCAATATAAAAAATGACTTTATAATGGTTTACAAGGCACCAACGTTTCCCGAGCTGCTGGGCTTTGTAGATCCTTACTATAACGCTCCTGTCGGAGGAAAGACAGATGACGCCAACAATTCAGCGGGCCCGAACTAGTGGCTTTCACTGCCGGTACAAACGATGATGATCAGAACTTAAGCCAAACAATGAGATTTTCGTTATAAAAGGTAATGCCAGGGTTTTGATCGAAGTTATTACCAAGGAAGAAAATGATGCTTACGATGAATCAATATTTTAATTGGTTTGCAAATGACGAAAGACGAGAATGGACAAACCCTTGGGAACGTTTGATAACGGACCTCATACTCGTATACAGAGCGGATATCTTCCTATTACATAATTTGGAAAACCTGATGGCCGACTTAAAGAATAACGCTTGACATTAAACCCTTGATTAAATATGTTCGCCCTTGTATCCGCCGCTATCCAATAAAGAAGGTCAAACCGGCACCCAGGGGATACGACCATGAAGTCCTTCCAGGTCCGTGACAGATTTGGAAAGATGGGCCTGTGATAGATGGGACTGGCGTTAAGATTGGTGTCATCTCGGATAGTTATAATACGAATAGCCAGCGCAGCAGCCGATGATGTAACCCAGGGGGATCTGCCAACGACGTCCAGGTGGTTGGGCCGCAGACACCCGGCACAGACGAGGAGAGCAATGTTACAGATTGTTCATGACCTCGCTCCAAAGGCCAAACTTGCATTTGCTCGGGTTCGCTGGGGCCGGACCAATGGCCAGAACGATAAAAGAGATGGCTTCAACATTGCAGGGCGGCAAGTGCGATGTAATCGTGGATGACCTCGCGTTTCTCACTGAACCCTTCCAAAGAGATCGGTATTGTAGCCGAAACCGTGAAGCGATGTTGTTAAAAATAATAACGTAGTTGTTATGTCACCTCTGCGGGAATTTTGGAAGCAAGGTTATGAGGCAACCTTTAAAGGTGTCGCTAACGCCAATGTCAAACCGTGAAGTTCAATTTCACAATTTTGAGGGAAACAATAGTCGAATAAGATATATCAAAGTTCTTGAGACTTAAGCCGGGTTCTTACACGATTGTGTTGCAATGGGAAGATGGATCTGCCTCCATTAGAGAGACGGGGGTGCTCAAACGGACCTGGATCTGCATCTGTAGGGTTCTGCCGGTTTCATACAATTCGGATTTAACAGAAGCAGTCTACTCCTCGACCCCTACGAAGTTTGTGCGTTTACTGTAAGAGAAGAAACCACGGTGAAATTGGTGGTGGCAAGAGCAGCTGGTACCAAGGATGTGAAGTTTAAATACATTATTTTCGAGGCGATGCAACAATATTGGACTACACCACAGGCAATACTTCAACAATTGTAGGGACACTCCAATGCGGACAGTGCAATTACGGTAGGGGCGATGCTTATGCAAATATTCCGAGCATTACTCCCTGTTTTACGTGGGCGTAGCTTCTTTTTCTTCACGGGGCGGAACGTTTAGCGTGAAAATCCTACCAGCTAACCCCACTACAGTCGAGACTCAAACCCGATATCATAGCGCCAAATGGCGTAAGACACGACCGTCCAACTGGGAGGTGCTGTCTTCAATGACGGTGATCCATATCCGAACTTTTGGTACCTCTCCGCTGCCGCCTCGCACGTAGCGGCGGTTGCCTTGGGTTGCTTCATCAGGGACAGAGCTTTTCAATAACCAAACTGCTGTTTTGCCAACCGACATACGAACGCAACTGCGCACATCTGCAGGCGTGATTTGGCTATTTGCCGCCAAGTCCGACGGGTCACGGTTTTGAGAGGGGTATGGGTTTGTACTGGCAGACTCTGCTATGCTCCAGATTGCAAATGCGCGGCCAATTTTAACTTCATTGGAGGCTGTAGTCCCCAATGCCCAGAATGGCACAGATTCTTTCTTTGGTAAAACTTAAGGGACAGTATATTACCGATAGCACCAAGATATGTAGTTGGCGGTGAGCCTATGAAGACAACCGTTATAGACAAAACGGAAGTGAGGGCTAAAGTGGCAGCAATTCCCTCCGGGCAGGATCCGGCCTTTCAACTGTTCAATCCCGCCAAAAGCGTTAGTGGTAACGATGGCGGACTATCAGAGCACAAATTCTTCTTTAGTTCGAGAGTTAATATAACAGTAAGAGCCGAGAATAAGATGAGAAATATGGACTAGATAACTCCGGCCTTTACGTGCAGCTTTGCTCAATGGTATTTTAGTTAACAGTCCTGATTCGCTTGCAGAAGTATAAGCTCGATGCAGCTAAAATAAAATACAAAACGATTGCAGCAACGTCACGCTGCGCCGCTTGTGTAAAGGATGCCCGGGATCAGTTGCACCGATTTTCAGGCAAGTAAAACATGAGGAAGACTGCGGTGAAAGTGCCGGTCCAGTTAACAGCTGGAACCTATCAGTTACTCCCGTCCCCGGAATTATTTCCAGCTCAGGATCAAAGTTTGCACAAGCAAACTTGGCTGACAACGCTGTCGTTGCAATTGATGGGATTCAATGGGCAAACCTCTGCACCCCTCGAATATGAGCGCGATGGCCAGCCTGCGGGCCATTGAGAATGGAAGGAAGGTTTGTTATAGAAGATGGCGTGCTGACCCCATTGACGGATCCTATTGACGAAGTCTCAACTGGGTGCGCGGCGATTTGTTGTTTATGGGCGTTGCCGCGCTATCGCTGGCCCCAATTACATATCTGATCCCGCCAAGCGCAGCTCTGGTCGCCCCGGGGGCGGCTCCTCATGCCCGCGGCCTGGTCAATATAAAGCCTCTGACAAACGGAACCGTCGCTACGAGGTCCAGAGTTGGAAGCGGCACCCCGCAGCCCATTGGTAAATGGGCAGCTAGCTTTGCTATGGTCAACGGCCAGCTGAAGTCCGAGTAGTCTCAACGGGCAAGTCGCAGTCGATAGGCGACGGTCAAATTGACGCCACGTTGCAAATGGAAACCTTGTCGCCATGAAGTCAGCTTGGCCAACTTAGGTCCAGTGGTGAATGGCCAGTTATTCGCCATTGGTGAACGGTCAATTGATGTTGCTTGACGACAATGGTGATTTGCAAATTGTTCAAAATCTAACAATACTGGCAATGCAATTGCAGGCACTTGTCAACGGCCAATTAACCCATTGTCAATGGTCAGCTCAAGGCTATCGTAAACGGAATTTTCACTGATGTAAACGTTGATGAACGGTCAATTGAAAGCCATCGTCAATGGGTAACTACCTACGATCTTTTCTACGCTGAACGGCTAATTAAAGTCCATTAGTTAACGGGCAACTGAAGTCAATAGTAAACTGGAGCGGAAGTTGGTATTGAAAGCGCACCGAAATTCGCCAACCAGTGGCCAGACGCAGAGTAGAGGTTGATAATACCTTTATCCCAATTGCTAACGGGCAATTGCAGGCATTGGTAAACAGCACAGCTAATCCGGATAATAGTCAACTGCTTTCCATGACCAATGGACAATTAATGGCGGACTGTCAATGGCGAGTTGACGTTTGTTGTTTTCCAAAACGGACAACTAAAAGCAATTGTAAATGGACAGTTGGAAGACCATTCTGAGCTGCTAACCAATGGACAGCTAAAGCTATTGTAAACGGCCTGATGCAATCAGCCACGGAGCGCAGTAGTGAATGGTCAGCTGAAAGCAATTGTAATGGCGAAGGTTGGGTCTATGCTAATGGCCAATTGAAAGCAATAGTTAATGGCCAATTAAAATCATTGGTTAATAATTTTGACGTCAGTGGAACGAATAACAATTCAAAAGCGGTCGTACTTATCGATGAAGATGACATTAACCTTCAGTATGGTGACGCCAGGGGGTATGGTCTCTGTGAACATGATTACGGGCTTGTCGGCGAGGTCATGCTAAAGTTAGTACCAGGTGCATTTGGTAAATGAAAACTTTGTGGTCAGCTGCGGATTGGGTGACATTGGGGAGTATCCCGACTCTGTCCGGCGCCAGTTGCGAACCAGCAGCCGGTTGACTTCGGCTCCGGTCACTTCGACCGACGTTATCTCGTCACGGGGCGGACAAGCTGTTCCAAATCCGACGACCAACTCGCTTGGGACTGACACTGAATCAACCGGTTGGGTCAGCAAAGGAAATCCAGGGTGGTTGACTGTCACGAGGCAGAGCGCAGTCGGTGCGGAGCAGGAAAATTGAGTGAAGGGGAACTACGACATCAACGTGGCCGGTTTGTGCCAGATGGGGTCTATTTTATTAGAGCAAAAACCCCTGCTGGGTTCAAAACGTTCAGATTTATAAAATGTAATTAATCATAAAAGAAAGGGGTTTCGGCCTCTTTCTTTAATTTTGAGGACTCGGAGAATCTCCCGATTTATCGATTAGAACCTTAGCTATGCCCCTCGTGAGAATGTTTTTGGTGATCTTTCTTTTTGTTGCATCCTTCGCAGCCGTGGGACAGCAATTGCCGGGGATACCGCGACAGTTAATAAGCTATTGGAAGAAAGTAAGAGCCTGGTTAGAACTGATTTCTCCAAAGCGATCAGCCTGGCAATACAAGCCAGGAAATGGCTGACGAACTCGAATATCCGAAAGGAGAAGCATATGCGCTGAAAAAATATGGGGTTTGGTATATTACACACGAGCCCAATACAAAGAGGCGCTTGGACTATTGGATCAATTCACTGCAAATTTTTGAAAGTATACAGGACGATGTCGGCACCTCCAATTTGTTAAGCAATATTGGCGCTATTTATATCGACCAGGGAGCAGATGCAAAAGCGCTCGAATACATGTTGCGATCGCTGCAGCTTGCGGAAAAAACCGGCGATACTTTAAGAATGATAACTGCGCTGTCGAATATCGGCGGGATTTATTATAACAAAGGATTCCGTTGCTGGGATATTTACAAAGGCCATGCCACTTGCGGAGACAGTGGTAATACGGAAGCTTACGTGGTCATAGCGGAAATGTTGGCGAAATATTTACCGACAGACATGACAATGCAAGCACTCGAATATTTTCAAAAATCAATAAAGGCAGCCGGCAATCAATTTTCGGCCGCTTTTTCTATAAATGGGATAGGGAAAGTTTATCAGAAACAAGGAAAGTTAACCGATGCACTTGCCCTTCATAACCAGGCCCTTGACATTGCCAGGAAATTTGATGACAACCTCCAGATAGTTCGCAGCATGAGGGAGGTGGCTAACGTTTATTTTAAGCAAAAATAAGACGGCACTGGCAATTGAGTATTATAATAAGGCGAGAAGTAATTGCCGAAGAAATCGAGGATCTGAAAATTGAACTGAAGGACATTTACAAAGACCTGGCTGCCGCTTATTCAAAAGCAAAATGATTTTTCAAACGCGTTTCTATTTCAGACGCAAGTATGCCGCTAATTAAGGACACGCTTTATAATATCGAGAGCAAAAGAAACTAAACCAGCTCCAGTTCGATTTTGAGACTGTCCAAGAAAGCAGGGATGAAATTGTTTTAAAAGAGGCCAAAAATAAAATCTGAAAAACAGGCCAGGTACGGGGTAACAATTGGATTGGGGTCTGTTGTTATTTATCATAGTTATTGTTTATCGCAACTATTTACAAAAATCAAAGACGAACAAAATTCTGGACAAGCAAAAGATGAGATAGGAGCACCTGCTGCTGAATATACTTCCCAAAGAGGTGGCAAATGAATTGCAAAGAAATGGCGTATCAAAGCCACGTCATTTTCAGGAAGTATCTATTCTGTTCACCGATTTCAAGGGATTTACTTCCATTGCCGATAAATTATCCCCGGGAGAACTGGTAGAAGAGTTAAATGAATGTTTCATTGCATTTGACGGCATTATAGAAAAAGTATGATCTTGAAAAAATAAAAACGATTGGTGACGCTTATATGTGTGCCGGCAATATTCCATCGCCAGATCCAGCCATGCCTATAAAAATAATTAAAAGCGGCGCTGGATATTCAGGATTTTGTAGAGCGATACAATGTCCGGCGGAGCGGAAAAAAGCCTGGAGCCATGGGAAATAAGGATAGGGGTACATATTGGTCCTATTGTAGCCGGTGTGGTGGGCAAAAGAAGTATGCTTACGATATCTGGGGCAGCGCAGTCAACATAGCCAGCCGTATGGAAAGCAATGGTACTCCCGGCAAGGTGAATATTTCGGCAGATACGCATGAAATCATCAAGGAATGGTTTGATTGCAGCTATAGAGGAAAGATTTATGCCAAAAACCTCGGCGACCTGGATATGTACTATGTCGAATATGAAAGTCAAAGATGGATGGTATCCAAATAATACATGGCGCAGCAAGAAAAACAATATTTGGAGCGCAAATCGTCGGTGCCGCCAATTTTTTAACTCGGTGTTGCTTTCAAAATACAATGTGCCAGCGTTACAGTTTTGCCAATCTCTTTACGGCCAATTCCAGCGTCTCCTTCTTTTTAGCAAAACAAAACCGAATCACCTTATTGTCCGTTCCATCTTTATAAAAAGCAGAAATGGGTATTGCAGCCACGCTCACACTCTTTTGTTAGCCGTGCAGAAAGATCATCATCCAGCTTCGTCGCTTATCTTTTCGTAAGTATAACATTGAAAATAGCTGCCATGGCTTGTGCAATGTCGTAAACTTTGTTTGTTGCATCAGCTGCTGAAAATAATCCCTTTTTTCCTGCATGAACCCAAGGCAGTGATAAATAGGAATCCTTTGTTTTTAAAAAAGCAGACAATGCTACCTGCGAAGGAGAATGGCAGGAAAAACAATTGAACTGGTGCACCTTGCGGAACTCTTCCATCAGCAGGTGTGACGAAGTAATACAATAACCCAGTTTCCACCCGGTGCAGTTATATACTTTGCCAAAGGAAAAGCAAACAAAGCTTCTTTCCAGTAAATCCGGATAACGAAGCATACTCTAAGTGCGGCATATTATCAAAGATCAGGTGTTCATATACTTCATCGCTGATAATAAGGATCCGGGTATCCTTTACAATTGATCTTAATTGGGAAATATCTTCTTTCGGTCAGCACGGCACCGGTAGGATTGTGCGGACTGTTCAGCATGATCATCCTCGTTTCTGGCGATATTTTCTTCTTTACCTCATCCCAGTTGATTTTATACTCCGGGAAGCGAAGACTGATCAGTACAGGTATAGCACCATTGATCTCCACATTGGGAATGTAACTATCATAGGCCGGCTCAAAGATGATCACTTCATCGGCCAGGCTGCAGCGCTGCTGTCAGCGATGTATAAATGGCATAAGTGCCGCCAGGTGTGATCGTGATCTGAGAAGCCGGATCAACTGGAGTTGTTGTATAATGAAAAACCTTTTCGGCTAATGATTCGCGAAGCGGCGATATAACCCTGCATGGGAACATATTGATTAAAACCCTTTTCCATGGCATCATTTACCAAAGCACATCAGTTCTTCGTTCATCTGGAAGTCGGGATAACCCTGTCCGAGATTGATCGCACTGTGTTGACTGGCCATAGCGCTCATAACCGGCTGAAAATAGAGGTGCCAACTGGTGGGCAGCTTCTGTCTGGGCGGATTTGTACGCATTCACCAATATACCGGGAGGAAGGGGCGACCGTGCTGAATTATCACAGAAGCAAAGCGTCAATTTTGCCTCGCAGTTTGCCGTGCCTTATCTGTCACAATATCTCCGTGCATCATGCGTGGAAATGCCATAGCTCAACGGTATTCCAAACGGTTTTCCATTCGGGTGATGGTTCATTTTTTCCGCTTCAATAGCCACTCTTGTCATAAAAGCGAATGCTTCGCTGAAGTCTTTAAACTGAAATTTTTATAGAGTTTGTTATTGCTTTTCTTTCCACATAGTTATTTGTTTTTATAAATAGTTCAGAAATAATGCAGCTTAAAAGACAAGGTGTTCTTTGTGTCTTATCTTTTCATGGGTGAGTTCAATAGTAATTGCACGCCACGATACCGCGAACAACCCTGATGATCTGCTGAAGATCATCATCACTGACCAGTCATCTTTCATTAACCACAAAAAATCAAGGTGTTTGAATCGGGTAACAAGGTATTCTCCTTCGTCTTCGTTATTGTATAAACCATGCGAGTGCAAGAACCAGCCGGTTCATGGTACTCGATACCACGAGAAAAGTAATCCACGTTTCTTTTTTCAATCTTATCTCCAGTTCGTGATTGATACGAAAATCAATATCTCATGAGGTTGTTCAACTGCCAGCAAAACTGGTAGTCCTTCATCGGAGCCATGATGCCCAACAGTCTTTGTATCGCTGAAGAAAGCTTCAGCGAGGTCATGATTGTTGATGGATAATTTAAAACTTCGTTCAGACCAATTTTTTTCAAATACCGGTTAAAACTGGATATCCGACTCTAATGTTTCGCCCCCTCTTGTATCGCGACCCTCGTCTTATCTCCCTTATTGAGTTTATTAAGCGGCCTGCATATAAGAATCCATCGAGCTCATAACAGTATCGCCCAAGTTTGATAATAACATCTCCGGCTTTAATCCTGCTTTGCGTGCAGGTCGGCCTTCTGTTCACCGCCATCGGCTCTTACTCCTGCCCGCTGAATGTGTAGTCGGGCATGATCCCGAGCGTTACTTTGAAACGGCGCCATCGACATCTGCGCTTCTGGTCTTGGTGAAAGCCAATTTTTATTTTGCTTGTTGAGATTATGTAATAAGAGTGTTGATATAATTGAGAATAGACAGCTCGCCGTCATAATTGATCCACTCCGCATCATCGCTGGGGCGATGATAATCCTTGTGCTGGCCCTGGTAAAGAAAATAATACTGGAATATCTTTCCTGTAAAACGATGTATGATCACTTGGCCCGGTACCACTGGAATCATCTTTATTACAAAGGGTAAGTTTTTATCATTTGGTTTGATAACAGAGCCCGAGGTAGGCGACGTGCCAAAAGCCACCGACGGCCAATGATTTTGTACTGTCGTTTAATGCGCCCGATCATATCCATATTGATCATAAAGTTTATTGTCTGGCAGGTCAATAGTTGGATTTTCGGTAAAATATTTTGATCCGAATAGTCCGAGCCTTCGCCTGAGAAGGCAATGAACAAAATTATTATTTTTGTCTTTGGACGACCTTGAGTAACCCTCGCGAGTTCTAGTCAATGCGCGCGTGCCACTGGCATTGTCATCAGCACCGTTGTGCATCAGTTTTTCGCCGGTACGAAGTAGGAGATTGCCGTCTCTCGCCGTAGCCGGAGTGATCGAAATGGGCGCCGAGTACTAACAGTGGTGGAGCACCGGTTATCAATATAGCCAACCACATTATGCCCTGGTTCTTTTTTCTCGCCAATATCTACATTCAGTTTTATGTTGATGGTCGCTGTTGCATCACTAAAAATACTTTACCGGCCGCCCTTCATTGACATAGATCACGGGTAAAGCAACAGCGGTTCAGATCTGTCTTTTGGATTAAAAATAAGTTGGTCATCATCTGCTGATGTATTGTAAATAATAACGGCGGTGGCAGACTCTGTCATATGCTTTTTTGAGAGTTCTTTTTAATGTAATCAATCAGATCAAAATGTGGGTTGTCAGTTTATTTTCTAATATATCTTTGAGGTCAATAAACCAGGGCATATCCGCTTCCTGAATGGCAATAGCAGGGAAGCTTCATCGTTTTTCGGCACTGTATGGTAAACGGGGAAAATCTTTCCCGCTACAAGTGCGGCATCATTAATGGTAAAGTACGATTCCTTCGTTTATTTGTAAGCCTTCGTTTATTTCAAAGGGCTGATAATACCCGTCGCTTCCTTTGGGTAAAAGACCGATAGTCTGAAATTTATTACTGATGTACTCCATGGCCAGTTTTTCGCCGTGGAACCGGCTCTTCTTCCTTCCAGTTTGTCGTCGGCCAGGTAATTCTAATATGAGCTTGCAGATTATCACGGGTAATCTTATCCGGCCTTTTTTGTTTTTGGGCGTAAGAAGCAACAGTGAATATGAAGATAGACAAAAGTATAAGTTTTATTCTTAACATAAAGTGAGACATTGTACGACAAAGGTAGTGGGATGAATTGGCTTTCAGGCCTTGATGATTCTGAAATTTCCTGTAAGCAAAACTTTTTAACAGGCTTGTTTGGCATAAAATCGTAATTCGTAAAAGGCAATCTTGAGACGGCTATCTATTTTTGCAACCCTTCTAACTTGGAAAAAAGAAAACTACATATTGCATTGGTCGGAAATCCCAATAGCAGGGAAAAGTTCAATATGTTCAACTGTCTTACCGGAATGAATCAGAAAGTAGGCAATTTTCCCGGTGTTACTGTTGAGTAAGACTGGCACTAGCCTCAGTTTTCGATGGGTGACGCTGGAGATCATTGATCTGCCCGGCTCTTGCACAGTCTGTATCCCCGGAGGCTGGATGAGTGGGTCAGTTATAAAGTATTGCTGCAACCAGGATGAAGAAATAAAAGCCGATGTTATCGTTGCTGTGGCAGATGCCAGCAACCTGAAGCGAAACCTTCTTTTTGAAATGCAGCCGATCGATCTGAAAATTCCTGTTGTTGTCGTGCTGACAATGCTTGATATCGGCCATAAAAGGGAATGGTATTGATATTCGCAGAATTGGAAGAGAATTGGGTGTCCCCGTGGTCGGCAGTCAACCCGCGAAAGAAAAAAGGGAATTCCTCAATTGAAAAGCGTAATAGAGCAAACCGCTGCGGGTTATATAACAAAGTGCCGGTTAATGATTTTATAGACAGTAAAGCCTTGGCTAGCTGAAGCAATGGACGATCTCAAAAGAGAATTGCCGGAACTAAGCGATTATACAGCGGTTCATTATCTGATGCATCATGAGTCGTTTAGATTGAAGCGATGCGACGCAGGAAAAAATTGAAAGCATTGAGCAAAAGAACAAATTCAATCCGGTAAAAACACAGGCGGAAGAAATTCTTCTGCGGATATGGCCGGATCAGGCATATCATGCGTTTGACCGTAACTCGAACCGGATCCCTTGCAAAAATCATTGTTTACAGACAAGCTGGATGATGTATTGTTGCATCGCCGCTGGGGGTACCTGATATTATTGGTCGTTCTGTTCCTGTTATTCCAAAGTGTGTTTCTCCTGGCAAGCTATCCAATGGATTGGATTGACAAGGGATTTTCGTCCTTGAATCAGCGGAGGGCTGTCGCTCCGTGTTAACCTTCGGCCAACGTAATTTTTTATCAGACCTTCTTGTTATTGGAATAATTCCCGGGACTGGCGGCATTTTAATGTTTGTGCCGCGTAGATTGCCGTCTCTTTTTGCGCTGATCACTATCCACGGAAGATCAACATCGGCTATATGGCCCGCATCAGTTTTCTCGTCTCGGTTCAGGCTGATGCGCGGTGTGGAGATCTAACGGAAAAAGCGTTATGCCCATGATCGCGGGTTTGCCTGCGCATATTCCCGCCAGGTGATGAGTGCGAGAAGTATTGAAAACAGGAAGGGGAAAGATTGCTTACGATATTGATTACGCCGTTAATGAGTTGCTCGGTAAGCGTGTCGCCGGTCTTATACCATCCCTAATCGGGCTTGTGATTCAAACAAATATTTATGTGGGCCATCGGGCTACGGGGACTGGCGTTGATGCCCTTTGCATTTATCAATGCGGTTTTATCATGGCGCACTTTCATTTCGTATGTGGCAAAGCTGGTTCATTAAAACTCAAGACGAGGAAAGAAGTTTTTTTACTCTGGAGTTGCCGGTTTATCGGTCGCCCTGATGGAAGAATGTGTGGCACACCATGTGGAGCAAGCAAAAATTTTTGTGATCGATGCCGGAAAAGTCGATTATGATCATCAGTCTTATCCTTTGGGCATTAAGTTCATTTGGGCCAGGGATAGGATGCACGAAGCAGGAATAAAATATCAACAGCAGCTGCGGCAGCACACGCTGCGTGATACATTGCAGCTTAAAAGGATTATGCAAATACTCAAACTTGAAAATTCGTATGTGGGGATAATCGGGAAATCTCTCGAACCTGTTATTAAACCCTCGGCTATGACTGGAGATTGGGATAGCGATCGTAACTTCTTCGCGGCGAGGGAAGTTTTTGTGGGTACCATGGCTACACTATAGTGTTGGCAACGAAAAAACAAAAGCCCGTTAAAAAAGAAGAAAATGAAAGCATCGTTGTCTGTCCTGATGAAGCAGGGCCGTTATTCACTTGCTACCGGAGTATCGCTGATGTTGTTTTTATGCTTTTTTGCAATGGTGCTATGAGTACGCTGGCCGTAGTGAGGCGGGAAACACGCAGTTGGAAATGGCCATTAATACAGTTAGTATACATGACCAGGAATGGCGTATGTCATTAGTTTGCTGGCGTATCAGTAACATTGTTAAAAAACTGAGATTTGCACATTCTAACCATCGCAGGTTGCCATTTATCTTTTGGCTCAAAATAGTCCCCAAAGTTGTTTTGAAATTTTTCTCGCTAATGAGCCATGCTTCATTATCATGCGGTCCAGCTGACATCTTTATTATTTTTGTGAAAATGCAAAGATAAGGGGTTAGCTAGGAGGCGCATTTACGAGTATTACTCTCACGTGTGTAGCATCCACGCAGCCATTTTGCTATAAACTTCGATGGGGATGGTACCTCGAGATGGCTTCATTTTCATCCCAGAAATTCTACCCAGGCAGCGCTTCATTCTTTCGCACGCTGCAGCAGATTAGCTGATCCCGGTAAATCATTTCAAACAATGCTCCCATCTCCTCGGAGTTGTCTGACCCCAGCCAGCAGCTTTGTCCGGTTGTTTTGCGACCTGCTGTCCTTCGAGTTTATTCTTTGTATTCTCAACCAATACTCTCAAGAAGCGCGTTGACAGTAATACGTGCGTAATCGAACGAAGTAC